>Ga0316221_1000075_pt1 | contig 133477 bp, 172 predicted proteins | sample TBH18007metaG_FD_206003 | JGI IMG/M metagenome (GOLD analysis project Ga0316221, IMG submission 206003) | Freshwater microbial communities from Trout Bog Lake, Wisconsin, USA - TBH18007 | ecosystem: Environmental > Aquatic > Freshwater > Lake > Hypolimnion/Profundal zone | place: USA... | reverse complement strand
TAACTCGATTTTAAGTCATGTGAAATGATAGCCGATGACTTGTATGTACAAATAGCCGCCAGGTATCCTGAACGTGCTGTATGGATTGAAGTAGCCGAAGATGGTGAGAACGGTTGCCTCATAAAGTATGAACTTTCTCGCCCAACAAATAGTATTAAATTTTAAGGAAACACAATGGGTAAGCAACAATATAAACCCAGTGCTCGCGCACTATCAGTCCAAGATGACCTTGGTAAGTTTCTAGACTTCTGCGTTGACTACGGATATCGTTTCAACGAAGGAGACTTGTATAACTTTAAGAGCTATGCTTGGCAACAGTACAACAAATTTATTCAAGGCAAAAATGCTAAGAATATGTGGGTTGAAGACGCACGTCGTTTAGGAAGACCGATTTGACCGTTTTTTTAGTCGATCTAGAAAGTGTTTCCACTCGTTATACCTGCGAGTGGAAAACTCACTTACCTAACCTTCTTAGAAAGAGAGGACACGATGTTCAAATTATCGCTGGCCCTGAGGATATTCCTAAAGCCACTACTCCTGGTGCTTTTCTTAATTTTGGTGGCACCAATATATACAAGGCTAATCAAGTTGAGCAGATGGGCCGTTTATTTTGCTCCGGAGCAGTTAATCCTGGTGATCATTTCATTTTTACTGATGCTTGGCATCCTGGCATCATAAACTTAAAATACATGAGCGAGTTGTTACAGATTCCTGTAACCACACATGGCTTATGGCATGCTGGCAGTTATGATCCTCAAGACTTTCTTGGACGCTTAGTTGGAGATAAGCCATGGGTGCGTCACGCTGAAAAGAGTTATTTCTTTTCATACGACCACAACTACTTTGCTACAGATTTTCATATCAAAATGTTTGCTAAAAACTTATTTGATGTAGAAGATAATGGTACCAATCCTTATGTAACACAAACAGGATGGCCCATGGAGTATATGGAAGCTGAACTGGCTCCTTATAAGAATTTAAAAAAGCGTGACTTAATCTTATTTCCACATCGTATTGCTCCAGAAAAACAAGTAGACATTTTTAAAGATTTGGCTACACACTTACCACAATATGAATTCGTTGTTTGTCAAGAACAAGAACTTACTAAACATGAATATCACACATTGTTGGGCGAAGCTAAGATTGTGTTCTCTGCTAACTTACAAGAAACACTTGGCATTAGCTGTTACGAAGGCGCATTACTAGGAGCCATTCCCCTAGTTCCGGATCGATTAAGTTATACTGAAATGTATTATAATCATTTCAAATATCCTAGTATATGGACTGAAAGTTATGAAGCGTATAATGTTTATCGTCCAGACTTATGTAAGGTTATTATAGAAGATATGGAATCATATGATGTTCGAATTCCATATATCGAAAAACAAGCCAAGGATCTTTCTGAAAACTTCTTTTCGGCTACAAATCTGTTAAAAAATATTACATAGTAATTGACTTAAACCTAAATAACCTTTATAATAAAAGCATATATGATACTAACAGAACAATTTGAGCGTATAACTTCTAACGAAACTGAGCATACTTTGTTATATGAATCTGACAACTTATACATTGTATGGGTTGCTAAAAAGGATGATCCTAAATTAAAAGGGTTTGTTGATTCAATCGATGAAGAATACTATGCTTGGCGTTCTACACTACATGGCGCTTCCAAAAGAGGTTCTAAACTTGCTAACGCGGAAACAGAAAGTGAAGAAGTTAGAGGCTATATCTATGGCGTTACAACTGACCAAATGGATATGTTTGAAAAGATTGCGCTTATGCCATCAATGAGATATGGCTATAGATTTGAAAAGTTAGACATAAATCAAATGAAAGAACAAGAGCAACAAGAAATTATTGACAGATTATCAGAGGAAAACGAATGACATCATTTACAACAGAAGATAGAGAAAACGCTAAGAAATTAGTAGAAGAAGCACCGTATCATCCTGGCTACGAAGATGCCGCAATGATGATGAGCGACAAAGGGTACGAAGAAGCAACCTTAGCCGATGCTATCCGTTTTAATATGAAACGCGATAAGAAACGCTTCTGGGCTGGGGATAACATTAGTGAGTATGTAGTCGGGCACAGAGATGAATTAATTGCTAATGCCACTATAGCATTTGAAGGTGTACTAGACGCATTGCTTATTGATCGCGAAAATGATCCCAACAGTAAAGGCACAGCTAAAAGATTAGCTAAGATGTATTTTAACGAAATTATGGCAGGGCGATATGAGCCGGCTCCAGATTGTACAGCGTTTCCAAATAATTCAGAGGATAGATATGAAGGTATGTTGGTTGTTCGCAGTGAATTGCGTAGTATGTGTAGTCATCATCATCAGCCAGTTAGTGGGGTTGCCTATATCGGGATCATCGCTGCCAACAAGCTCATTGGTCTTTCTAAGTATACAAGGATTGCTCAATGGTGTGCTCGCCGTGGGACTTTACAAGAGGAACTATGTAATGACATCGCTAAAGAAATAATGAAAGCAACTGATAGTAAAGACGTAGGTGTATATATACAGGCTGTTCACGGTTGTTGCGAAAATAGAGGTATTATGGCACACTCTAGTCTGACACAGACTACTGTATTGCGTGGAGCATTTAATGAAGATGCTGGCACTAAGAAAGAGTTTATGGACAATATCAAACTACAACAGGACTTTGCCCCGAGATGATTGAACAGATACTACACGAAATTTATATATATTGGATTATGTTTGTCGCATTTATACAATATCTTTTTTCGTAATAATAAAAATATGATCATTGAACTTATAGGAACTTGGTTAATTGTAGGATTCTTTAGTGCCATTGGTTGGAATGTGGCCGACGAAACAGTTAACAAACCATATGTTGATCCATACCTTGCTAAAAAGATGGGTACTACCGAAAAGCCAGTAGCTCCTGCTGCTACACCAGAATCTGATAATAAATAGTTTCAACCGGTCTTTTGAGCATCATCCCGGTATACAAATTCTGCTGCCTATGCTATAATCTAACATAGGAGAAATAAATGGCAAACCAAGCAATACAATACAAATACACAAGTACTAAAGAATATCATGACGCATTTCCTTGCGCTTATCGTCAATGGAGAGCTGATAGTCATTGTAATTTAATTCATGGCTATTCATTTAGTATGAAGTTTTATTTTGGTACAAATGATTTAGATGTACGCAACTGGGCAGCCGATTACGGTGGACTTAAAGAATTGAAATCGGTATTAGAGTCACAGTTTGACCATACATTGTTAGTAGCAGAAGATGATCCGGAACTTGACTTTTATAAAGAAATGGAAAAACGCAATCTTGCTAAACTAACCATTCTTCCTAAATTAGGTTGTGAAGGCCTAGCTGATCAACTTTACAAATATGTTAACGGAGTTTACATACCTGATATGTGGGGACAATCCGAAGCTGACCGCTTATGGTGCTATCGTGTAGAAGTTCGCGAAACAATGTCTAACATGGCGTATCGCGAAGGACACAGGGAATGGAATGAAGACCTCTTCGCCTAAAATTAACGAAATTTTAGACATTCTACAAGAAGAGTGTGCTGAAGTTATTCAAGCTATAAGCAAGTGCCGCAGATTTGGGATAGAAGGAGAAAATCTCAAATCTGGGCGCACTCAACGCGAAGAATTGATACAAGAATTAGGCGATGTCACTTTATTAATTGAATTACTCAAAGCTCACGAACTATTTACTGAGAAAGAACTACACGATGCTACCTTAAAAAAGTCAGCTAAGTTAGTTACATGGTCCACTATCTACAAAGATTAAGAAAATTATTAAGTACCTATATTATCCAGTAAATAGTACAAACTGTACAAAGGATAACAATGGCCCAGTCCAAAAACGATTATAAAATAGCGGTAATGCTTCCTACAAGAGGCAGAACTACAGCATTAAAATTAAGTATTATTAGTGTTTTTAACAGAGTACTTGATATTGACGGGGTCCAATTATTATTAGCATTTGATAATGATGATGAAGTTGGATTAAAATATTTTTCCGAATCAATCCAGCCTTGGATGGAACAAAAAGGAATTCATTATACTGTAATGGTATTTGAACCAATGGGTTATGTTGGATTAAATCGTTACTATAATGGCTTAGCCGCACAAGCATCAGCTGATTGGTTGTTTGTTTGGAATGACGATGCTTTGATGGAAACTACAGGTTGGGATAAAATTATCACTGATCATACTGGTGAATTCAAACTACTTAAAATCCATGTTCATCGCGAACATCCATATTCTATTTTCCCTATTGTTCCTAAAGAATGGTATGACTTATTTGGATTCTTCTCACGTCATCAAATGATTGATGCTGAGTTAAGTCAAATTGCTTATATGCTTGACATTATGGAAATTGTAGAAATTTACGCTACACACGATAGACATGACTTAACTGGTAGCAACGCAGACCTTACATTTAAAAATCGTGAGGTATTAGAAGGTAATCCTAGTAGTCCAAAAGATTTCCATCATCCTTCATATGGCAATGGCAGATTAGTTGACGCTGAAAAGATTGCTTCTTATCTAGTGTCAAAAGGTAAAGACCTTTCTTTCTGGCAAAATGTAAAACTAGGTCAACAGGATCCTTGGGAAAAACTTAAAAAGAATGATATTAATAAACAAATGATACAAACTCCGGTAAAAAGATAATGAGTAAAATAACTGAAAGCACCCACTTAGATCGCTGTTTAATTACAGGCGAGTTTGTTACAAAAATTTTAGACTTCGGGCAACACGCTTATGCTGATACATTCATTGCTGAAGATCAGCTTCATATGTCTGAACCAGTATTTCCACTACAACTACATTTAAATTCTAGTTCAGGGCAAATCCAATTAGGATTCGTTAGCGATGCCGAAGATCGTTATAACTTATACAGTTATAGCTATACATCGTCAAATTCAAAAACTGCCAGAGATCACTGGGATGAATATGCTTCTACTATCAAAAGCAAATACAACACTGAGGGATTGGTTGTAGAGATTGGTAGTAACGATGCTTACTTAATTAAACAATTTCAAGATACAGATACCAAAGTACTTGGGATCGATTCTTCCCAAACTATGTGCGATATTGCCAAAGAAAAAGGAGTCGACTCATTAGCTGCTTTATTCAATATTGATACAGCAGTTGAAGTTGCCGAAGAACATGGCAAGGCTTCGGTAATTATAGCTAACAATGTATTCAATCATGCTAACGATCCTGTTAACTTTGCTTCGGGAGTTTCACAGTTATTAGATAAAGATGGTATATTTGTATTTGAGTTACCGTACTGGGCAAGTATGATTGAAAGTGGTCGATTCGTAGATATGGTTTATCACGAACACATTTCTTACTTTACTATTAAGAGTGCTTGGAACTTGCTACAGCAAGTTGGTTTAGATATTGTAGATTTTGATATAGTTGATTATCATGGCGGCAGTATTAGAGTTATTGCTAAACATACTACTAACAACGGAATGCCATTCTTGGTTCGTGGTGCTATCGAAAACGAAACTGCTATGGGTTTGTTTGATACTACTTTCTATACCAAATTACAAGACAAGTTTGAAAAGCAACGCAATGCGTGGCTACTTAACTTTTATCAAATTTTAGCAGATGAACCTGATGCTGTTATTATTGGTGTTGGGGCGGCAGCCAAAGCTAATACTTGGTTAAACTGGCACAAACTAGATAAAACAGTATTAACTTGTATTACAGATGCTAGTCAATTTAAACAAGGCAAATACACACCATTAACTCGTATTCCTATTCGTAGCGATGACGAGTTTGCTAAACACGAAAAACCATACGCATTAGTACTAAGCTGGAATATCGGAGAGCCACTAAAGAAAGCTCTATTAAGCATCAACCCTAACACAAGGTTTATATCACAATGAGACATTACAACATTTATAACAATACAGAAGAAGGTTTAGGCAAACACGCAGACGACCGTGGTTCGATTACCGATATTTTTTACAAAGCAAATATGAATCATGCTTGTATTATTACTAACGCTCCTGGTGCTATTCGTGCTAATCATTATCACAAACTTACTACGCAGTATACCTATGTGTTAGCTGGTACTTTACACTATTACTCTAAGCCTGTTGATAGTGATGAGCCAGCCGTTGGAATCACTGCCGGTCCTGGGGATATGGTTATTAGCGAACCTAATGAGATCCACGGTATGGAAGCTGGTAGCGATGGCTGTGTGTTTATTGCTTTTGCTGAAGGCCCACGCGGTGGCGAAGATTACGAGAATGATACATTCCGTGTAGATTCTATTTTACCAAAACATGATTAAACGAGCAGTTATATTTGGATCTAATGGCGGCATCGGTCAAGCTACCTGTGAAGCCTTCACTCGAGCCGGCTATATTGTCAAACCTATTAGCAAAAATCAAGTAAATTTTGTTTATTTAGATAGCGATATTAAAATACAAGAAATGTTATCAAGTAATGATCCAGATGTTATTGTAAATTGTGTAGGTCATTTCGATAAAACTAATAACGAAACACATTCAAATACATTTGATATAAACATTGGATCGAATTGGTCCATTATTCGTCATTACATTAGTAACGGTACTAAGAAACCTGTAAAGATTATTATGGTTGGATCTAGTGCGTATAAGTCAGGACGCAAAGACTACATTTTATACGCCGCCAGTAAAGCAGCACTATATAATGTATGGCAAGGTGCCTGTGAGTATTTTAAAGGCAGTGAAGTTACATTAGGATTAATTAATCCAGTACGCACACGCACTAAAATGATAGATATGAAAACTTCGGCTATATGTTTAGAACCCGAAGATGTGGCACAAGAAATATTAAGCATGGCGTCAGCTCAGAGTAATCAACTAGTTGATATGAAATATCCAGAGGAGAATTGAATGAAGATTGGTTTAATAGGAAAAGGCACAGTAGGCAAAGCAGTTTATGAAGGATTAAATCATTTGGGTCACCAAATGAGTTTCTTTGATCCAGCATACGAAGGATCAACACTTAATGATGTATTAGATACAGAATGTGTATTCATTTGTGTTCCTACTAACCAAGCGCCAAATGGTGATTGCGATACAAGTATTGTAGAAAAGGTAGTTGGCGAATTAAACGACGCTGGCTACAAAGGTTTAGTAGGACTTAAAAGTACTTGTGTTCCTGGTACTTGCGATAAGCTATCTGCCCAATACCCTAACTTGCGTATTTGCTCCGTTCCAGAATTTCTTCGTGCTAAAACAGCGTTAGCTGATTTTATGTACAATCATGATTTATTAGTAATTGGCAGTAATCGCGAAGAAGATTATATTATTGTTAAAGCTATCCATGGTAACTTGCCACAAAATGTTGCTTGTGTTAAGCCAGCAGAAGCAGAAGTTATCAAATACTTCAACAATGTAAATCATTCTGTACAAATTATTTTTGCTAATATTGCTTATGAAGTATGTAAAGCATTAGGCGCAGATTATAATAATGTTTACAATGCTATTACCAAGCGTGATTGTATTAATCCAGCATATTTGATGTGTAATGAAAACTTGCGTGGCTTTGGCGGACATTGCTTGCCAAAAGATACAAGTGCGTGGGCTAACTTAGTTAAGAACTTAGGACTTGACTTCGCTATGATTGAAGCAACTATTAAAGATAATGAGAAAATTGTAAATGGCTAAAATTTTAATTACAGGCGCTAGCGGATTGCTAGGCACAGAATTTTGTAAACAACTTAAAGCCGCTGGCAATGAAGTATGGGCACTAGATAATCATAGTCGTAGTTCAAGTATTCCTGATTGTGATAAGTTTGTTGCCGCTGACTTAAATAACACAGTATTGTTTGATGAATTATTGCCAACTGATTTTGATTACATTTATCACTATGGTGCTATTAACGGTACAACTAACTTTTACAAAATGCCTAACAAGGTATTAGAAAATAACTTTGTTTGCGATTTAAACATTTTCAATTTTGCTCGTAAATGTACTAATCTTAAGAGCTTAGTATATGCTTCGAGCAGTGAAATTGTAGCAGATGATCCTACGAGTCCAGTTCCAGAGAATTCAGATGTGTTTATTAAAGATATACACAATGCTCGTTGGAGTTATCGTTTGGCTAAGATTACTAGTGAAAACTATTTGGCTAATTCGGACTTACCTTATGTTATGATCCGTTACTTTAATGTATATGGTGAAAACAGTAAACAAGGTCATTTCTTAGGTGACCAAATTAACAAGATTAAAAACGGTATTTTCTCTGTAATCGGCGCACAAGAAACTCGTAGCTTCTGTCATGTATCAGATGCTATCCGTGCTAGTATCTATGTTGCCGAAAACACTACTCGTGAATTGGTTAATGTGGGCAATGACCGCGAGATTTCAATTGGTGATGCTGTTAAAGTTATTGCTACCGAATTAGGTCATCCAGACGCAGTATTTGAACAGTTACCAAGTATGCCAGGTTCTGTTGCTAATCGCCGTCCTGATATTACCAAACTTCGTTCGATTATGCCTGACTATAATCCTATGTCGTTTGAAGAAGGTATTCGCCAAATTTTATCGTAATAGCTTGACGACCTAAATACAAGTGTGTATAATACTTGTATGGACCATACTAATTTAACTTACAAAGACGTAGAATGTTTAACTCAAGACATTCTACGTCAAATTACGAAAGACGGCTGGAAACCCGATTATGTTGTAGGACTTACTCGTGGCGGGTTACTTCCAGCTGTTCTTATATCCCAATATCTAGACGTGCCAATGCAAACACTTAAAGTATCATTACGGGATGATCAAGATTGTGTAAGTGATTGCGGAATGGCAAGTGATGCCTTTGGGTATGTCAACTTAGAAATCCGCAAAGATCACGAATCATATTCTAAGAAAAAGCTACGCAAAAATATTCTTATCGTTGATGATATTAATGATACAGGTGCTACTCTAAACTGGATTAAACAAGATTGGCAATCAAGTTGCTTACCGCAGGCTACAGAAGTTTGGGAACAAGTTTGGGGCAACAATGTACGAGTAGCAGTACTAATCGATAACTTACCAAGTAAGAGTGAATTAACTATTAACTATGCTGGTATGGAGATTAATAAAAACGAAGACCCTCGATGGGTTAATTTTCCTTATGAAGGGTGGTGGAAGAAATGAGTAAATTGTCAAAGAAAAAAGTAGACGTATCTTTTATAGATCCTGAAACTATGAAAGTGGTTTGTACCTTTAACCAGTGTTACAAAAAATTCACAATCGAAGGCACAGAAGTAATAACATTTGATAGTGGAAAAGAGTTTGTACAAGGATTTCACGAATGTACGGAGTGTGGGCGCAGAGTAAAAGGCAAAGGAGACGGTAGTCGCGGCTATCAAGAACAAAAAGCACGGAAAGGTGCTAAAGAAGAAAATGAACATGATCAAATGATGAGAGAGGAATTCGGTGAGTAAATTAAAAGTAGCAGAACTATTTTATAGTATTCAAGGCGAAGGTCGCTATATGGGAGTGCCCAGTATATTCCTTAGAACTTTCGGCTGTAATTTCCGCTGTGCTGGATTTGGTATGCCCAAAGGTCAACTTAGCACAGAAGTAGAAGAAATAGCAGAAGTTGCTCATATGTTTACCAAATATGAAGACTTGCCATTAGTAAGTACAGGATGTGATAGCTATGCTAGTTGGGATCCGCGCTTTAAAGATTTAAGTCCTTTAATGGAGTCAGATGCTATTGCTAATCGCATTATGGAGATTCTGCCATTTGGTCAGTGGGGCACTGAGCACTTGGTTATCACAGGCGGAGAACCTTTGTTAGGTTGGCAACGTGCTTATCCAGACTTGCTGAACAATCCTAAGATGGCCAATTTACGAGAAATTACTTTTGAAACGAATGGCACTCAAAAGCTAAGTCCAGAGTTTAAAGAGTTTTTGATTAACTGGTCATTAGATGGAGTTGGCAAGCCTAAACAAGTTACATTTAGTGTTAGTGCTAAATTAAGTTGCTCTGGTGAATTGCGTGAAGATGCTATTAAGCCTGAAGTAGTTTGCGAATATCAAGAAGTTGGATACACTTATTTAAAATTTGTAATCTCTACAGAAGAAGATGCCGAAGAAGCACTAGCAGTATCGCAAATTTATCAAGCGGCTGGGTTTAAAGGCCCAATTTACTTAATGCCAGTTGGCGGGGTTGAAAGTGTTTATACTTTGAATAATCGTCGAGTAGCAGAACTAGCTATGGCAAATGGCTTACGCTATAGTGATAGACTTCAAGTGGTTCTTTGGAAAAACGACTGGGGTACTTGATTGTATCCACAAGGATTTCATGGTATGCCTATACCTGATTTAATCGATCCTTTTTATAGAAAGGCATTTTGGGAACTCAAATTTTCTTGGCTACCCCATAAATGTGCGCTAAGTAATAAGTTAATCTGGCTAGAATATGCCTATCGTGGCGTAGCTGGATGGTCCGGGCCAGGCGAACCAGCGTATCAATACAAATGGCATAGCAGTACCGAACATCTTATATGGAAATTAAAAGGAAATTAATGAGCTATCTATTCACAAGCGAATCAGTATCAGAAGGACATCCAGACAAAGTAGCAGATGCTATTAGTGATGCTATTTTAGATTTAGTAATGAGTAAAGAAGACACTAGTCTTCGTTGTGCTTGTGAAACATTGGTAACTACAGATACAGTAATTGTTGCTGGAGAATATAAAGGTGTATTACATTCAGAAGAAGTAGAATCAGCTATTCGTCGAGTCATCAAAGATATTGGTTACGAGCAGTCAGGATTTGATTGGCGTACTGTTAAAATTATTAACTTGCTACATGGCCAGTCCGCAGATATTGCGTTAGGCACAGACAACTTTGGCGCAGGCGACCAAGGATTAATGTTTGGATATGCTTGTAACGAAACAGAAAACTTTATGCCTTCGGCAATTTACTGGAGTCATAGAATTGTAGAAGGGTTAACACAAGTTCGTAAACAAGGTGTACTTAACTATCTTGGACCAGATGCTAAGAGTCAAGTTACTTTTGAATACAGCGATGATGCCAAACCTATTCGTATTGCTAAAGTAGTTTGTTCTACACAACATAATGCCGATGTTGATATCGAAACTGTTCGTAAAGACGTTGGCAATATTATTCGTAATATATTACCTACAGAATTTGTAGATGAAAAGACAGAATTTTATATTAACCCAACAGGGCGTTTTGTAGTAGGTGGTCCTGATGGTGACACAGGATTAACAGGTCGTAAGATTATTGTAGACACATACGGTGGATATAGCCCACACGGCGGTGGTGCGTTTAGTGGCAAGGATCCTACTAAGGTAGACCGTAGCGCCGCTTACATGGCTCGCTATTTGGCTAAGAATATTGTTGCCGCTGGTCGTGCTAACTGGGCTACTGTACAAATTAGTTATGCTATTGGGGTAGCACAACCTATGAGTTTTTATATAGAGTCAGACGGTGATAGTCGTGCGTTAACAGAGTGGATTTATAATAATGTAGATTTAACTCCGTTAGGTATTATTAATCGCTTTAAGCTGTTTAGACCTATATACAGTAAGACTACTAACTATGGTCACTTTGGCAAAAAAGATTTGCCATGGGAAGAAATAAATTTGTTTAAGGATCAGTAATGGGAATATTTGATTTTTTTAAAAAGAAGCCAATTGCGGCTGTAGCGCAACAACAAGCTAAGTCAGCTAAACAAGTTGCTACTGAAAAAGGCGAAGCATACTTTGAAGTATTAAGTATGGACATAGATCCTAACGATATTAATTCAGGCGCATTTGAATTTGATTGGAATGACAAAATGATTGCCGATTTGGTTCGCCATGGCTATATGATGGATCCTAAAGATACAGACGCAGATATTATTGATCGTTGGTTTACCGCAGTATGTCGTAATGTAGTATTAGAAACAGCAGAACAATACGAAGCAATGTCGCCGCGAGTAGTTAAAAGTCGCGATGTTGGCGATGGCAGGAGTGAAGTAAGTTGATTTTTAATCACATTCGCAGACTTACAGAAGAAGGTAAAAAGATTGGTATTACCTTTAGTACTTTTGATATGCTACACGCTGGGCATATTGCTATGCTATCCGAAGCTAAGAACCATTGTGATTACTTAATTGCTGGATTGCAAACAGATCCTACTATTGACCGAGATACTAAAAACAAACCTGTACAAAGTATTGTTGAACGGCAAATACAATTAGCCGCTTGTCGCTATGTAGACGAAGTTGTTGTTTATCAAACAGAACAAGACTTAGTTGATTTGCTTCTAATACTGCCTTTGGATGTTCGTGTATTGGGTATTGAGTATGAGGATAAAGAATTTACTGGAAAGAGTGAATGTTATCGACGAGGTATCGAATGTATTTTTAACGATCGTGACCATTCGTTTTCAAGTAGTAGTTTACGCAGACGTGTAGTCGAAGCTGAAACTTTTAAACTCTTAAAACAACAATGATATTATATGTAAACGGTGATAGTCACACCACAGCCGCCGAAGCTGTAAATCAATATATTGTTGCCGGCGATGACGCAAGAATAGCTCATTTAGGCCAACTACCGCATCCTGATAATATAGCAATCAGTTGGGGCAAGATGTTAAGTCTAGCCCTTCGTTATAGTTTTCATTGCGAAGCGTATGTTGATAATACCACCGATGATATTATAGCCGCAACAAAAAAATGGTTAGACGAGAAAAAGCAGGATGTTTTAGTTATTATCCAATGGCCTGCTACTGCTGAAGATGAAGGAAAAATTTGGCAATTTCATTTGGAATTAGCCAACCAAAATATTAAACATATATTTTTTAACAGTAGCCAATCTTTTAACATCCAACACGATTGGAACAATAGCTTTATATCAGATACTTACGAAGATAAAATTCGTAATGCCAATATCGAAACGGTATCCCCAAATTCTAAGCATTTTGGTAAAGACGGGCATTCTTTTTGGAACCGTTTACTCCTAAATTACATTATTACCAACAATTTCGTTTGACTTTTAATATAAGTTCTGCTATACTGTTTGTATGAAATATGTTCTTATAGATACCGCTAATCTTTTCTTTCGTGCTAGACATGGAGCCTTTCGTGCTAGTGATACTTGGGAAAAGGTAGGATTTGCCCTCCATGTAACATTAATGGCCGCTAACAAAATGGCTCGTCGATTTGAGGCGGATCATGTGGTATTTGCTTTAGAAGGGCGCAGTTGGCGCAAAGACTTCTACAAACCATATAAGGCTAATCGTGCTGTATCTAGAGCTGCGCTTACAGAAGCAGAACAAGAAGAAGATAAGATGTTCTGGGAAACCTATGATTCCTTGACTAAATACTTGTCAGAGAAAACAAACTGTAGTGTTATCCGTTGCCCAACAGCAGAAGGGGATGATATTATAGCTCGTTGGATCGCATTACATCCACAAGATGAACACGTTATTATCAGCAGTGATACTGACTTTGTTCAATTATTAGCACAAAATGTCAAGCAGTATAACGGAATTACCGACGAATTACATACTATAGAAGGAATCTTTGATGCCAAAGGTAGACCAGTCATCGACAAGAAAACTAAAGAACCAAAAACAATACCGGATCCACAGTGGTTACTTTTTGAGAAATGTATGCGCGGCGATTCGAGCGACAATGTCTTTTCGGCATTTCCCGGTGTCAGAACAAAGGGCACTAAAAACAAGGTTGGCCTTGTGGAGGCATTCGCTGACAAGGACAAAAAGGGATATAATTGGAACAATATGATGCTACAACGCTGGACGGATCCAGATGGTGTAGAACATCGTGTGTTGGACGATTATCAGCGTAATGTAGCATTAGTAGATTTAACAGCGCAACCAGATGATGTTAAAGAAGTAGTAGATGATACTATTAAGGAACAAATTAGTCACAAGGATGTAGGACAAGTTGGTAGTCACTTCCTTAAATTTTGTGGGCGTTACGAACTTACAAAGGTAAGCGAAAACGCAGCAACATTTGGTGATTGGCTTAATAAGCACTACACTGGATCACTACAAAGTTAAAGACCATCCCTTAGTAGATTTTAACTTTCTGGTTAATACTCTACTCATAGCACTTTGATCTAGATTGTATCGTTCAATCATTTCTCGTTTAGTAGCAGTAATAGTTTCGTTAGTTATTAGGTTAGTAAATGAATAGATAGTAGGATCATGTCGATAGTTGTCTTTTAGATTACAGCCTCGCTTAATCCAGCCAGTAAGTTCGTTTACAGACATTTCTTTGCGATCAACTATGCGACATACTCTTACTTTTGAGACTCTCATTTTTGTAAGTGTTGAATCTTTTGCTTTTTTGCCATAGTTAGGATTATTGCTACCAGAAAAATCTGCGTGATTATCCTTCATTTTTTGTTTTTGTTTATCTGTTCGTTTAGAACCCTTATGCTTAGTATGCCCAAACTTTTTTCGTTCTTCTGTAGAGTATGTTTTACCTATGTTCCATCCGCCTCCACCGTTTTCTATAGTTCTGTTAGCCCAAATTCTGTTGCCAAAATCATCCACAGAAGTTGTAATGCGGTATAGGTTGCTGTAATATCTGCCCAAGGACGACATTTCATTACGATTTTTTCCGGAATAAATAACTTGAGTAGTAATATCGTCTCCATACTGTTTAATATGTTTTTTCCAATCAATCCCCGAACCTTTGTATTCATAGGGATCGTAATGAGTTTGACCTAAATATTTTAGTCCTGTTTTCTTATGCGTCTTAATGTAAAGCGTGTAAATAGTCATTGCTAATAGTTCCTTTTTAACTGTTAGAGTAGTTGGATCTGCCAGGATCGCGAACTACACTTATTTAGTTCATATTTATCTTTCGTTAATTTTATTAGGTTACCAAAATAGTTGACCGTATGGTTAAATTCTGTTACAATAGTAGCATACAATTAAATTTGGGAATTAAAGCAATGAACGAGAAGATTAAACAACTTGCTGAACAGGCTGGTATCACTGATAATAATCTAAGCGATGGCAATATGTCGCACGACGATTTAGCCAAGTTCGCCGAGTTGATTGTTCAGGAATGTGCCGAAGTTGCCAATGACCATAATTCAGAAGCCGAAGGTATTACTCTAGGTGTAGGCAGAGTAATTAAAGAACATTTTGGAGTTGAAGAATAATATGGCTAAAGATATGTTTTGGACTACGGTAACATTTGCTGTATTGTTAACTATATTAGCCTTAGCATTTTGGCCCGCAGATGTACGCCATGTAACAGTAAAGTATGATTGTGGTATCGCAGAGATTAGTCCCGACTATCCTGTAGCAGTAAAAGAACAATGTAGAAAAAGGATGACTAAATGAGTCTAGTAGCTAAACCCGTAATAGATAAACAGTTTTGGATTTTACAAGAAAATAATAATAAAGTAGGGAACATTGAAGCCTGCGATGGCGGCTATCAAGTTAAGATTAATAATCAAGTAGTAGCACAATACAAAAGTATTAAATTAGTTGAACGAAATATCAATGTTACTTTTGAAGCTATTATTAAACCTGAGAAAAAGAAAACAACCAATATAGTACATGGCTTTCCGGCAGCAGGTCGTGTATATAATCCTATGTGGGACGTTCCACAAAAGCTACCAGTTTACACTAAAACAAAGAAAAGTAAATCTTGGTATGCGGCTGGTTGGTACACAGTCAAGAAAGGTCGTCATTGGGCGGCTATGCAAGATCCTAAATTAATTGTATTACAACGCTACCCTTACGAGGGTCCATTTCAAACTAAAGAAGAGGCACTACCTAAATGAATTTAATTGAAAAAATTTGGCCGCCAATACTTTTATTGATATTGTTATCCGTTCCTTTTTTGATTTATCAGCAAATACAAAGAGCTAACCAATGCGAAATGAATGATGGAGTACTTGTTAAATCAGCATCGGGATGGGCTTGTATAGAAGTGAAAAAGATACAAGAGAAATAAATGACTAACCCTTTACGATGACTAAGTACAATATGATTTACTTGTACATTAAAACTCATCGTAAAACCGGATTAAAATATTTAGGTAAGACTAATCAAGATCCGTACACTTACAAAGGTTCTGGTAAGCGTTGGTCAGCTCATATCGAGAAACACGGCAATGATGTTGATACAGAAATATTAAAAGAGTGTAAAGATAATGAAGAAATAAGAGCCTGGGGCCTGTACTACAGTGACTTATGGCAGGTAGTAGATAGTCCAGAGTGGGCTAACTTAAAACCAGAAGCAGGCGATGGTGGTCCGTTTAGTCATACCGAAGAAGCAAAAACTAAAATAGGCAATGCCAGCAGAGGTAAGCCAGGTAAAAACAAAGGCAAGACTTACGAAGAGATACAACAGGATAAAGAAGAAGCAAAGAGAAGAAAAGAAAAACACAGAGAATGGATGAAGGAAAATAATCCGTTTAGAGATAAAGAACATTCAGAAGATACAAAAGTAGTGATGCAAGAAAAGGCATTACAACATAGAAGTTCTCTTACAGAAGAAGAGAGAAAAAAGATTTATGGATCACAGCATAAAGGTAAGCCTTGGTCCGAAGCAAGACGCAACGCACAATTAAAGAAAAAGGAAAAAGTATGACAAACCCGTTTAAGGATTCAGCAAAATTTATGACAGCTTGCGAGCAGACTATCTCAGGCATGAATGATGATCAGTTTAGACTTTACTCCAAATTGATTACAGAAGAATACGACGAGCTACAAGTAGCTATTGCTAATAAAAATCAAGTTGAAACTCTTGATGCTTTAATCGATATTATTGTCGTTACTATCGGAGCAATCAATTCGATGGGCGCAGATGGTGAAGGTGCTTGGCGTGAGGTAATGGCTACTAACTTTGCCAAAATTGACCGTCAACTGGGCAAAGTACGCCGTCGTGAAGATGGTAAAATTCTTAAACCATTGGGATGGGAACCACCTAAGCTAGCTAACTTTTTAAAGAGAGAACATTGAGCTTACACTTACAAAAATTTATTGAGCGGGTTCGAGGTAATGATGCTCGGGGTAGTAAAGACTTTGTTATGCCAATGAAAGATGCTAAAGGCATGGCCGCGGACTTAACCGAGCTATTACTTGAACTTAGAACCCTACAAACAGCCGCATTAAAGCCCCAGCAGGACCAGGTTATTGAACTTAAAATTGATGGCGGTGGGTTCAAATAAATGAAATAAGTAGGTATATTATGACTAAATAATATACTATGTCGAAACCGTTTAAACCTACCTGGTTGTACATTAAGCAACATAATACTACCGGTCTAAAATACTTTGGAAAAACTATACGGGATCCTAACAAATATTTAGGATCTGGCGTACACTGGCGGGCACATCTTAATAAACACGGTCTAGATGTTACTACCGTTTGGTGTCAGCTATTCGATAATAAAGAAACATTAGTCGAATACGCTTTAAAATTTTCTACAGAAAACAAAATTGTCGAGTCAGCAGAATGGGCTAACATTAAACCCGAAGATGGATTAATGGGAGGTAGTTACGGTACTGTAAAAGAGTCCACTAGACAAAAAATTAGAGAAAATAGTAAAAACTATAGACATACAGAGTCTAGTAAAGAAAAGATTCGAACTGCTAGAGCAAAACAAGCGCCTACTATGTTAGGAAAAAAGCATAGTGACGAAACAAAACAAAAAATAAAAGATGCTAGAGCTAAACAAATAATGGTTCCACGAAGTGAGGAATTCAAACAAAAAATATCGTTGCTCCACAAAGGTAAAAAGCGTTCTCCAGAAACTTGTAAAAAAATATCTGAAGCACGAAAAGAACTATTCAAAAGGAATTCTAAGTGAGTCGCCCCAAGCCAACCATTTTAGCTGAGCTTACAAACAAGCAAACATACAAAACCGAGCAAGTACTTGCTTCGGAAGGAGTATGGGCCGTTTACTTTGATAATAAACCAGTTAATCTTAAAACTTCTAATTTATTAGTTCAGTACCCTGGACCTAAATATAAAAAAGTAAGTTTTAGTAATCCAGGTCACGCAATCAATCTTGCCAAAAAACTCAACACACAATTCAAAACTGATAAGTTTAGCGTAGTGTTACTCAAGCAAGGCGAAAAAGTATATCCTTGATATTACTGTGCGTAACAAACTCAAACTTACAGAACAATTAGTAAATCAACTCCCGGAAGAACAACGCATTAGCGTAGAATCAGCTAGAGTATCATGGTGGTATAATTTGCGTCCAACTGGCGGACTTAGATTAACTCAATTAGGTTGGTTTGCTTTAGCCGATACATTAGACCTTGAATTTTATGAATATCGCATTGATGATCCTATGAAGTTTAATCAGCATACAATACTAGACCTTGATAGAAAACTTCAAATGCCTTACTATATTATAACTACTAAAGGTGTACCAAAGTCTATTGTTTTTTTTGGTAGTAAAGAAGCAGTATTAGCTAATTTGTATGGTAGTCTAGAAAAATTTCTTGACAATTATAGCTAACGATGTTATACTTACAATGTAGTAAAGATGGCCCGGTAGCTTAAAAAGTAAAGCGTCGAACTCATAATTCGGGGAGTGTGGGTGCAAGTCCTACCCGGACCACCAAATGTCTTTAAGTAACAAGGCCTACCAGTACTAAATAGATTTATGGAACAGAACAAAAAACCAGTTGAACAGTATTATTACTCTGAAGAAGAGTGGAGCAGATTAGGTTGTGGTCCATTGCCAGCAATTCGGAACCGATCAATACTAAATATACCTACTAATGCTCATTTGAGTTTTAGAGTGGTTAGATATATTAAGTATCACGCTACGCTTGTTTATATCAAATTGGTTGACAAAATAGGTAAAATAGTAGTATAATAGTTTTTAATAAAGGAAGTAAAGTAACATGGCAACAGGTAAAGTAAAGTGGTTTAATGATGCAAAAGGGTTTGGATTTATTACCCCCGATGCTGGTGGTGAGGAATTGTTTGCACATTTTTCCGCAATTAGCACAAATGGTTTTAAGAGTTTAAAAGAGAATCAAGCGGTAACATTCGATGTAGTGGCAGGCCCTAAAGGCAAGCAAGCATCAAATATTCTTCCGCTGTAAAGAATTGTTGTAATTCCTTCGTAGTGAAGGCGCTGTGGACCCGGGTTCGATTCCCGGCATCTCCACCGAAGCATATTACCGAACCGAGTTATCGGTAGCGAGGCCAAAAGCTGTAGTATGTTTCAGTGGGGATGACAAGGTTTCGACATGGTGAGATAATGAAAGAGGCAACACAGTAGGCGATGACTGTAAATCAAGCGAAAAACTTAAATGCAAACGCATCTAAAGGCGAAGTAACTGTTTCAGGTAAGGGAATTCGTTTCTCTGCTCGTACAGCACAACGCCAAACATTAGCAGTTTAATCACTGCTTTGCGGAGTTATCCGTCGAAACAGAAAATAACAGATAGGGGCTTCGACCCCTATTCTTTTGACTTCATTATATGCGTATATTAAACTTAAAAATATGCCAAAACCTAGCAATTTTTGCAGGCCAACGCAAAAAAACAATAAATATTTGTTCAGTAGTATAAACATAAAGGAACTATTAGTATGAAAAAAGTAATTTTAGCAGTAGCATTATTAGCATCAACTACTTTTGCTTTCGCAACTGACGTTGGTGTTTTTGGTGGCCGCAACATGGGCTCTAAACAAGATACCGCAGGCGTTTCTGTTGGTCAATCATTTGGCGCAATTGGCGTTCAAGGAACTTTTGATCGTAGTACTACCAATGCTGTTGATGTTAATCGTTACACAGCATCTGTGAGTTATGACGTTATCAAACTAGGTCCCGTACAAACTAATGTTCGTGCTGGAGCTGCATTTATTGACACACAAAAACCTGGCGTAGGTAATGGTGGTGCTGGATTTATTGGCGCAGGGATTGCCTATCCTGTAGTTAAGAATGTAAATTTGGTAGCTGATTATGCCTACCAAAAAGGTAATAACATTACTAAGGCTTACAATGGCAACATCGTAACCGCAGGTGTTAAGTACTCGTTCTAATTTTTACGAGTTAAACTAAAAGGGCCTTCGGGTCCTTTTTTTGTTGGTAAATATAGAATGAAGATAGTAATCACTGGACATACTGGTTTAGTAGGAAGCAAAATAGTTGAATTATTCCCCAATGAAGAAGTTATCGGGTTAAGTCGTAGTAACGGATACGATTTAACTACAAAGTACGACGAGTGCTTGTCTATAATGAAATCAGCGGACATAGTATTCAATAATGCCTATTCAGGTACTATACAAGCAAATATCATAAAAGATTTAAAAGATTCAAAAGTAACTTTAATTACTATTGGAAGTATTGCTGGATACTATAGCACCAATCCATATCAAGTTAATAAAAAAATAATACACGAAACATATCAATATCATAAACCATTTTATCCAGAAAGATGTTTATTGTTGATACCAGGTTTTCTTGAAAATAATGCTAGGTGCGTTGAATTAGGTCGTACAGTCATTGATGTTAATCAAGTTATTAACGGTATTAAATATTTTTTAGATAATAAAAGAGTCACTATGATAGAATTTGATAATACTAGTAGGAAATTATAATGCTGTTATATCATAAAACAAATTTTGATTTCTCACAAGAAGCTAAAGATTGGTTACTTAACCGATATAAAGATCACTTCAAATTAAATTTCTATCATAATTATGATTGGATTCAAAATCAACTACAACATGAATGGCGAGCATCTATTGCTGGAGAAGAATTATTGTCTTACCTTTCTCAATATAATTGCGATACATCTAATCTGATCATAACTGCTCATCTGGCAAATTTAACAATACCATATTATAGTCGCCCGCACGTTGACGCCGAACAATTATACGGACCTGCTAAAGGTAAAATAACAGTAACTTCAAAATTTAATATAATAGTGCTTGGTAATCCAGAAGATCCTATGCTTTGGTGGACTAACTTTCACCATACAGATAAACGCTTGTACTATAGTAATGTTTTAAATACACGTACTAATCAAGAATTTAGTAGTTTATCTATGCCAGGACACACTAATGAAGAAAAAATGGAGTATCTAGGTCCTGCTACAGATACAGCATCAAATTTACTAACTCCTAGCGCATTTGTACGCACAGATTATATTCATACTATAAAATTAAGTCCTGGACCAAGATTGGTAATTACTGTGCCTTTCGATAAAAGTATAGAAGAGTTAATCAATGTTACTATTCCATAAAACAGATTTTGATTTTTCGCAGGAAGCTAAAGATTGGATACTTAATCGATATAAAAATCATTTTAATGAAAATTTTTATCATAATTTAGATTGGGATCAAAGAAAGTTACAGCACGAATGGCGTGAAGTAAGTGCTGGACAAGAATTATTAAATTATTTGTCGCAATATAATTGTGATACATCCAATCTAATCATAACCGCACATTTAGCTAATTTAGAAAATCAAGGTTATGGAAGACCCCATGTGGATAACGAAAACCATAAAATTTTAAAAAGTAGATTTAATATATTAATAAAAGGTAATCCAGAAGATCCTATGCATTGGTGGACCGATTTTCATCATACTGATAAAAGACTATACTCGATTACTCAAGTAAGTACTCGAACTGGATTACCTTTTACTGGGCTAACTATGCCAGGAACAACAGTAGCAGAAAAAATGGAATATTTAGGCCCTGCTACGGCTGCAGAATCAAATTTACTAACTCCTAGCGCATTTGTACGCACAGACTATGTGCATACCGTACATTTGAGCCCAGGACCGAGATTAGTAATTACAGTGGGGTTCGAAAAATCTATAGAAGATCTAATCAATTAATAGCATATAATGAAAGTTCTGGGCTCGTAAATACTTCTATGCGAGCACTTTGGGACAAACATCCTGAACTTCCTTATAGAGCTGTAGCGCCTTGGCCAATAATAGAAACCAATGGAAATTTAGATTGGATCGCCGCAGTGGATACTATGGAATATTGGCTTGAAACAACAGTAGGTAGACATTACATACACTGGACTTGGACCATGTGGACATTGGATCAACCACACTTATGTGGTGTAAGTTTTGTTCGCGATACCGACTCATCACTCTTCCTTTTAAGATGGGGCAACTAATTTTACCAAAAGTGGTTGACTTTCAATGGAAATATGCGTATAATTGCAACATTAGGTAAATAAAAGTTCAGAGAAGTAAAAAAGAAGGTTGACAAAGAATTAATTAAGCATTATAATAAACATATTATGAAAAATACAAGATTGTCCGTAACGTATCAAATAGCACAAGGTTCAGCACTCTGCTGGAGCCCGGTAGCCTCTTTACGCTCAACAATTCATAATAGTGGCTTTAATATGATTGAGGCAGGGAAAGATTATAGTAGGGTCCAAGAAGGATATGATGATTAAGTAATATTTTAATATCACAAACTTTAAGGACCCGGAACTAAACACTCCGGGTTTTTTGTTTTTAAAAGGAAAGAAAGATGACAATAGATTATAGTAAATTAAATGATCGTATTGTGGAACAGGCTTATAGTTATTCACTCAGTGATGAGCAAAAGCAGAAGTTGATTCAGAATAAGATCGAGCGAGCAAAGGTATTACTTGCTTCGCAGCGTAAAGAAGCTGTTTATTTTCAAATAGAAGATTGACAAATAAACAGTAAGGTAGTATAGTGTGTTATGTGGGAACGAGGTCCACGCTAGGCACTTAAAACATCTAGTAAACGGGCGGCCTGTACGATGAAACTCCTTTTGTGGAGCAAAAAACTACAGCGTAATAAAGCATACTAAAAGACCTGGTCCGTCAATGGCATCGCGGATCGAAGACATGGCGCTTTTCCACAGCGCAAAAATGATTGCCTTAGTATGCTTTATTACACGCTTTCTAAAGAGAGCGTTATATGGGTGGTGAGCGGCACTGGCGACCGCACCTGACTGTAAATCAGACGCCTCTGGCATACTTGGTTCGACTCCATGACCACCCACCAAACAATAACGGAACGGTGGCTGAGTGGCCCAAAGCAACAGTCTGCAAAACTGTAAAGTCGTCGGTTCGAATCCGACCCGTTCCTCCAACAACTATTGCGGGTTGTGATAGCCACACTCCGGTCTCATAAGCCAGGATGGAATAGGGAGCGTTACCCTAGCCCGCAACCAACAAAGGCTCCAAAGTGTTCATGGACGCACACCTCTCTGTCTAAGAGGAAGAGGGAGATCGTTACTCCCTGGAGTCGCCAAGTTATGTCCTCATAGATTACGATTGGCTAGATCAACACCCTTTCAAGGTGTAGGACCGGGATCGACACCCGGTGAGGACGCCAAGTTATACTCTGTTCGTCTATGTTGGTTAGGACCCCAGCCTTTCACGTTGGTAAGAGGGGATCGTCACCCCTACAGAGTGCCAGTTAAAGAAAGATTATATGTTACAAAAATATAGCTGTAAAATATGTTCTACGGTATTTACACATAAAGAAAAAAGAATCTATTGTGGCAAGCATTACTTAGAAGGAATGCATCAAAGTTACATAGAACGGTGGAAGTCTGGTTTAGAAGATGGCCTTCGAGGCAAACATCAAACTAGTATGTATATACATCGTTATATAAGGGCAAAACAAAATAATAAATGTCTTATTTGTGGTATCGAAGAACATAATGGTCTTCCGCTATATCTAGAATTAGATCATATCGACGGGAATTATAAAAATAACAAAGAAGAAAATTTAAGGGCAATATGCCCAAACTGCCATAGTCAGACGCCTACATATAAGGCTAAAAATAAAGGAAATGGTAGAGACAGAAAATAGCCCTTGTATCCTTAGTGGTAAAGGTCCGGTCTTGTAAGCCGGGTTCGGTGGTTCGATTCCATTCTGGGGCACCAGTAACAATCTGTGTGTAATGTCAATCTGGTAGACGGCCTGATCTGGAGTCAGGAGGCTGTAGGTTCGAATCCTACCTCACAGACCAAAAACAATTCCCTGATAGCTCAGTTGGTAGAGTACGTGACTGTTAATCACGGTGTCGCTGGTTCGAGCCCAGCTCGGGGAGCCACAATATGGAAGATAATGCAGCGGGGATGGTCCTGCGACTGGCCTTGAAAACCAGGTCCTGGTGAAGAGCCGGGTGGGGTTCGACTCCTCTGTCTTCCGCCAAACAATTAAGGAAAGTTGGCCGAGCGGCAAGGCAACAGATTGCTAATCTGTCATTCAGCAATGGGTGGATTGGTTCGACTCCAATACTTTCCGCCAATAACAATATGGTAGATAGCACTGGTGTGCGGCCGGGTTTTATAAACCTGGGAGAGTGGTCAGATGGGCTGCAACGGATAGGATCATAACCTATATCTACTACCAAACATGGGTCTTTAGCTCAATGGATTAGAGTTCTAGTCTTCGAAACTAGCGGTTGGGAGTTCGAGTCTCTCAAGACCCACCATGCCTCAATAGCTCAGTTGGTTAGAGCATTGTGTTGATAACGCAAGGGTCCCTAGTTCGAGTCTAGGTTGAGGCACCAACATTAAATAGTAGTACAACGTCTTGGTAGTGTAACGGTAGCATCGCAGTCTCCAAAACTGTTGGTCGGGGTTCGAATCCCTGCCGGGACGCCAAATAACTTAAGAAAGAGAATAATGAAGTTTAACATACCACAAATCAAAAAGTTTATAGATGCTCAAGGTCCAGACACTAAGATTTATATTGGTGTGGACTCTGAACGAATTAAGCGTGGCAAAGAATGGTATGCTGACTATACAGCCGCTATTGTTGTACATATTGACGGTAATCACGGTTGTAAGTTATTTGGTGAAGTGACTAGAGAACGAGATTATGACCGTTGTGATAAACCTAATACTAGATTAATGACTGAAGTGTTTAAGGTTAGTGAATTGTATTTAAAATTAGCAGAAGTATTAGAAGGTCGTGCTGTAGAAGTACATTTAGATATTAATCCTAACGAAATTCATGCTAGTTCTAATGTTGTAAGTCAAGCTATTGGTTATATCCGTGGCGTATGTAATGTAGAGCCACTAGTTAAGCCACAAGCGTTTGCGGCTAGTTATGCCGCAGATAGATTAAAAGGTTTAAAAGTAGTAAATGGGTGAGTGATGTAATTGGTAGCCATGCTGGTCTTAGAAGCCAGTGCCGCAAGGCGTGAGAGTTCGAGTCTCTCCTTGCCCACCAAAATATTTGACAGTAATAAATTATTACTATATAATACTGTTATGATTATAGTAGAAGAATTTATTAAAAAATCTCGCGAAGAACGCAGGGCTCACTTAGACTTATCCGAGCCTTGTTGTGAACGCGGCGGTAACTCTACTAATCATAAAGGTGTATTAGCACAATATTTAGATACAACTATTCCAAGCGGGCGCATACTGTTGTGTCATGCTTGTAATAATAGTAAATGTAGTAATCCAAAACATTTGTATTGGGGCACTGATTACGATAATATCATCATTGATGGTAAAGAGTTTGGGACACATAAAAATCCTTTTGAACGCCGTGTTGAAAAATATGGTTTAGAAAAAGCATCTGCTATGAATAGCAAAGTAATGTTAGGTAATACTAATGGATCTGGAAATAAAGGAAAACCAAAGTCGGAAGAACATAAGGCAAAAATTGCCGCTAACAGAAAAGGTGGTAAACCTAAAGGTTGGCGCAAGATAGATCAAACGCCCGGGTGATGAAATGGTATACATAGAAGACTTAAAATCTTCCGCTTTAAAAGGCATGCCGGTTCGAGTCCGGCTCCGGGCACCAATATAACGCGAACGGTTCGATTCCGGCCCGAGGTACCAAAGTATTAGAAAGTAACATTTTCAGTTCTAGCAATAGAACTAAGTCTTGGACACGCAGACTTTAAAGCGAGGTGGGAGTAGGTGGAAGCCCTACACAAAATTTGAGGCAGTTGATGGGGGTAGCGTAAGCTACGGTGCAATGCCTCAATGTAGTAACGTCGTAACTCATCCTGAAGGGCCCTGCCGTTACGACACCAATGCGGGATTAGTTTAATGGTAAAACAGCAGATTTCCAATCTTCGGTCAAGAGTTCGATTCTCTTATCCCGCTCCAAATTAAAGGAACTTATGAGTTTTTTGAAGGATGTAGATTATCAACCCGTAGTTGATTGTTTAGTTAAACTTGGCAAGCAACTTAATAAGCCATCTTATAGATTTCTCAAAGGCGAAGTTCTAGCATTAGCATTAGAGAAAGCAACAGACGGAAGATTAAAGTATGTTGACCAGGAAGGATATGATAGCATTGATTTAGAAACTAATACAAAATATGAATTTAAATCAGTAGCTGATATGTTTTCACCGAAGAATACAATTACAGGACGAGTTTCACTTCAAAATACTAATAAGTCTAAATTTAATCAATCATTTGATTATTTGTTATGTATTCAGTCAGCCCCGCATAAGTTTGCTATATCGCAATTATCGTGGGACGAATGTAATAGGAATCTTGAAACAAAAAGCGGGCAGTTTAATTTAAAACCAGGACTGCCTGTTGCTAATTGGATATGTAAAGATTCTACAGTAGTAAATAACTTACAACCTATTACATTAGATGTTAGGAAGTTATTAGAAAGTATTTTATAAATTTGCGGGTATGGTGTAATGGTAACCCGAGACCTTGCCAAGGTTTAGTTGAGAGTTCGATTCTCTCTACCCGCTCCAAAGTAATTAAAAATTATGAATAACGGAAAATATTATACAGAATCTTATAAAGCTGGTCAAATAGCAAAAGTAAATAGAAAGTATGGTCCAGTAAAAGATCATACTAAAATTTGCGGATGCTGTAATAAAGAATTTGTTTGGACTGGTAGACAAAATACCAAACAATTTGAAACAGCTAGATTTTGTAGTAGAAGTTGTGCTAATAACAGAAGCTCTTGGTGGAAAGACAATGCCACACATTATGCGACTATAGCAAAACAGCATCACGAACACAAGTGTATTATTTGCGGGTTTGACAAGATTGTTGCTATCCATCATATTGATGAGAATAGAAAAAATAACAAGCCCAGTAATTTAATACCGCTATGCCCAAATCATCACGAGATGGTTCATAGCAAATGGAAACACGAAGTATTGCCATTTATTAATGAATGGCAAAAGAATTTAGGGCTGTTGGTATAATTGGGAACACACCTGCCTTGCACGCAGGAGTAGGGAGTTCGACTCTCCCACGGTCCACCAATCTATCGCGGGTTGGAGAAGGAGTATCTCGAGGGTCTCATAAGCCCTAGTCTCTGGTGCGATTCCAGAACCCGCAACCAAACTGTTGAGGTATAGTGTAACGGCAGCACCGTGCCCTTTGAAGGCATTAGTCTAAGTTCAAATCTTAGTACCTCTACCAAATGCCTCGTTAAGTAAACGGTATACTGCCCTCCTTACAAGTGGGTCTCGGTGGTTCGACACCATCACGAGGTACCAATTTTAGAAAGTGAATATGTTTAAAGTTTATTATACTGTGGATAATAAACCACACGCAGAAGTGTTTGATGATTTAAGTATGGCATTATCTGCGTCTCAATTCCATCGTAGCCTTGGACATACCTTTGTTACGATGTGTAGTGAAAATCCTAACTGCACGAGTAAACTAGGAGTAGACGAAGTAAAAGATGTCGACAACTATGATGGTTGGATATCAAGAGGTAGAGCACCCTAAGCTAACCTAGTGGAAGCGCCAGCTCTAAGAGCTGGATGGCTTGGAGCGTAACCAAGAGGGTGCACCATAGACATATTAGGTGTGGCCTTAGTGTTAGCGGTTAGCACCTCGGATTGTGATTCCGATAGGGTGGATTCGAATTCCACAGGTCACCCCTAATATGTTTTAAATTTTAAAAGGAGAATGGCATGGTTTTAAACAAGCTAGTTGGAAAACGCATTAATGGTATTTTCCTAAACGAAGACCATGATAGAGTTGCATTTCGTACCATCGAAGGAGAAGTATTAGGATTTTATGTATGTGGCGATTGTTGTAATACTGTTTACATTAATCACTTTCAAGGTAGAGATGTAATTGGAGAAGGTAACACTTTTGATTTGCTACGTGGTGCGTTAGTTACTGCTGTAGAAGAAAAAGAGTGGGTCAATGTTGAGACAGATGACGAATACGCAGAAGTAGTCGAAGATGGCTTCTTTACTATTCGCACTAACCGTGGATATATTGATTTTGAAGTACGCAACGAACACAACGGTTACTACTCGGGCCATATTGAAGATTGGACCGATGTTGTAAATTTAGAGGAACTAGTTCCACTAACAGATTTTTAAAGGAGAAGTAAAATGAAAGCAAGAAATATATTTGCTGTACTAGCAAATAAACGGAAAGCGGGCTCGCACCGCAAGAGCAATAAAGCTCTACGCAAGCAAGAAAAACAATCCAGGTGTGATGAAACTGGCTATCATATTCGGCTTTTACCCGAACTTTCAGAGTTCAAATCTCTGCGCCTGGACCAGTTTATATTGAAGCACATTAATCCTTAGTAGTGGCACCATATCTGACCGGTATGGGCTTCCGCTTGTTGGAGGAAGGTAAATGAATCCGCTCGTCACGGTTCTTCTAGTGTGTTTCAATATAAGCTGGCGTTAGTACAATGGATAGTACAATCGGCTTCTACCCGATGAATATGGGTTCGATTCCTGTACGCCGGACCAAAAGATATAATTTTGGCAATATTATTGTCAACTTAGTGTAACTCTTAAGCGTTAATATAGTATGCTTAGGAGAAACTCATGTATACCCACCCTGTTACAAGTATTAACACTCGCGACTTTAGTAATAATAAGCCAGAAAAGCTCAGCCGAGTTGGCACAGTCTTTGGATTCCAATCGCTTAGAATGGGTTGCCCCAACTGCGACAGCAAACGGTCGGGTCCGTGCTATCATCACAAGAACGAAGGCAAAACTACATCTACCTAAGCGACCGTTAGCTCGTGTATTTTTAAATGATAACGATGATGACTATTACGATGAAACTCCAGAGTTTCAAATTGGATATCGTCGTCCAGAGCTAGTCGACCAAACAGCTGATGTACAAGACATTTCGGATGAAATGAAAATTAGACTTGTGTTAGCAAGAAAAAAGGCTTTAGAAAAATATAAAGAGGTTTGGGGATAATACTCTACGCCTTTTTTCATTTACGGAAATGTAGCTTAGTTGGTAGAGCAGGTCCTTCATACGGACAAGGTCGGGGGTTCGAATCCCTCCATTTCCACCAGAATTGACAAAAAAATACTTTTATAGTATAATGTTTTATTAACTTAGAGAAAGGAGCATAATATGCCAGCAGTATTTTTAGTTAGCGATACACACTTTGGTCATGCCGGTGTATGTCGCTTCACTCGTAGTGATGGGGTTACAAAACTTCGCCCGTGGGACTCTGCTGAGGAGATGGATGAGGCCATGATTACAGCATGGAACGAAAGAGTACGACCTAACGACAAAGTTTACCACTTAGGTGATGTTGTTATGAATCGAAAAGCATTGCCTATTATGGATAGACTTAACGGAGACAAGGTTCTTATTCGTGGTAATCACGACATTTTTAAAGATGAGGACTACCGGAAATACTTCCGTGAACTTCGTGCATATCATGTGATGAATGGAATGATTCTTAGCCATATTCCTATTCATGAAGAATCGCTAGGTAGATTTGGTTGCTCAATCCACGGCCACCTCCACGCCAATCGTGTAATGAAGCCACGCGGAGTTGATGCCAAGACCGGCAAAATTCTATATAGCGACGAGATTGATCCACGATATTTCAATGTGTCCGTTGAACAACTACCCGACTTTGCTCCAATCTTATTTGAAGATGTATTAAAGAGGATTAAAGAGCAGGGAGGGGAAGTCGGATTTAAGAATGGGAATGGACCCGTAATGTAGTCCTTCCTCGGGTCCATTCCGGGCCATGGCTCAACAAGCCGTGGAAAGATTGGCCACCAAACAATAAAACTGTAGCCAAAAAGCCACATACCCACCCTGCCTCTCACAGAAGCACACTTTAGTGGGTTTTTACGACTTGACTCTTAATACTGAAGATAGTATAATAGTAGCATGAGTCAACTACTATACCCACATCTTTGTATTGCTGTAGATACCGAACCGTTTTATGCGGATTTGGTGCGTCGCTATACTAGTCTAGGCACAGGTAAGAATCAGGACAGACTTGAGATCCGTAAAGAAATCGCTCAACGATGCGAAGGCATGAGTCAGTGGTTAGTTGATCATGGCTATCAGTGTGGAACCGATTATCAGCAGACCGAATTGGGCTATAGATTTGCTTCCGAGCAGTTGGCAACCTTTTTCCGTTTGGCCTGGAGTTAACGATGATTAGGTATTCTACAAATTGGATGGGTGTTATTAACTTGCAATGGTATATAGATCGCGGATTGACCAAACGGGTCACCCGAACACTAACAGAAGATTCCAAACTCACTGGCAGAAAAGCTGGTGAATCATTTGAGTATGATGAGATACTACAAAGTTATTCATGTGGTCGTATTGATTGTTGTGGCACAGGGTTAGGTCCGTGGGGTGCGGAAATTGGTGTTGATCCTATGAAAGATTCATCGTGGGCTCAATTTGGTAAATGGTTAGAAACTATTGAAACTGATGACTTGTGGACTATGGACCAATTGGTTGAACAGTATGAAAAAACAAATCCTAAAATTGAATGGTGGGTAGAATAATGGGCACAGCAACTACACGAATTCGAGCAGGTAATTCAGCCGCCTGGTATTATACATACGCATTTTGTGAAGAGAACTTTGGACCGGCTGGAGTTCAAAAAGGCCGCCGTTGGTTTGCTAGATTGATCACCCCGGTTACAATAGAAGCATATCACGACAAGAGCTGGGGCAGGACCCGGCACCGCCGCAGTCCTGTGGCTGACCGGTCCGAAGATTACACCGTGGTCTATTTTAGAGATCCTGCAGATGCTGTATGGTTTAGACTAAAATTTGGAACAGAACAATGGTAATGAACGCAAATGAACTAGCTGATGAAATAAAAACCATGCTTGCCGGCGCAGAATCCTACTATGGAAATGCTGAAGCATATTTAATAAAAGCTGAGGCAAAGCTACGCCAGCTACAAAAGGAACGAGACCTGCTGTTCTCGGCACACTCACACGAAATGGTTCGAGCAGATGAATTACAAATTGAAGTGGACCGGTTGACCATGTTGGTGGAAGCAATGACCACTGAATGTAATAGATTATATCGTGTCATTGAATTGAATGGAAAATTAATATGAACGAGAAGATTAAACAACTTGCCCTTGATGCTGGCATAGGATTTACACTTTGGGACGATAGTGGCAGAGAAATGATAGACAACTATACTCCTGAAGAATACTTGGAGAAGTTCGCCGAGTTGATTGTTAAGGAATGTGCTTTACTGTGTGTTAGCCGTCCAGGACCTGGCGATGATGTTAGAAGTAGAGAACATTGTAGCGAACAGATTTTACAACATTTTGGAGTTGAAAGATGAACGAACGAATTCGAGAACTTGCTGAACAGGCTACAACTTATATTGAGCCAACATCAAACAGCGGCGAAGGTTGGATTTTTGATAAAGAAAAGTTCGCCGAGTTATTGTTTAATGAAATCGCTAATACGGCTGTAGTTAGCGACGGCATGTTTAACGGAAACGAGCGTCGTTTATCTGTGGAACTGCGGTTAGGTGATATGGTTAAGAAAATTTCAGTTTTCGGAGTTGAAGAATGAACGAGAATATTAAAAACCTTTGGGACACGGCTTTAAAAGAGTTTTCAAAGGAACATCAGTTTGCTACCATTATGCTTCCCGAGCCCTTAAGAGAAAAGTTCGCCGAGTTGCTGGAGAAAGAGTTTGAAGCCAAATACTTTAGCGCAGGCTACATCCAGGGTCGTAGCGATGGAACAATTGAAACTGTTCGGGAATGTATAGGAGTGGTTGACCAAAAGGATTACCAATCGTGGGATCAAGAATGGCGAGAAGAATTGTCTAATAGTATTAAACAACATTTTGGAGTTGAAGAATGACTGATACAGAGTATGTAGAGAGAATGAGTTGGTGGTCTATTCCTTATGGTATATCATGGATAGTTTTAGGTGTATTACATTTTTTAGGATACTTTTAATATGAACGAGAAGATTAGAGAACTAATGCTCGAAGCAGGATTTGCTGCTCCGGAACTTGCTGGCCGTGCTAACTTGTTAGCAGAATTGATTGCCCGTGACATTTGCAAGATTATTAAAAGTCAGAAAATTGCTGAACCAGCTGCCGGCTATCAAGACTGGGAAAACGGATACAATGCATCAGTTACTCACGCAGTAGAACAAATTAAACGACAATATCAGAAAGCAAAATAAAATGGCCGTAAAATCATGGTTTCTATCAGTAGTAGATACATCAACTCACAAGCCAGTTATACATAAAATGTTCTTTACTGCACCCGAGATGAATAAGTTTATTAAAGAACAAAACATCGTCGAAGAATATAAAAAGCCAGCTTTCTGTATTGTTAAAGAGAATTATTAATGAACGAGAAATTTAACGAACTCTCTGCATTAGCACAAGAAAAACTAATTGACCCTATCACTGGCGAAGAATACTATTCATTTAGTAGAATGAAATTCGCCGAGTTAATTGTGCGGGAATGTGTTAGTGTTACTGATGATTTAGTAAATCGTAATGTAGATGGCAGTTGGACCAGCAATGAACTATACACAGATTACAATGGTGCTTTACATGAAGTTAAACGAAGAATTCAAGACCATTTTGGAGTTGAACTATGATGGAATATTTACAATACTACTTGCCCTATGTGGCGGGCTATATCATTGGCTCCGTAATAACCTATTTTATTATGAGGCAACGATAATGGATCAACAAGTTAAAGTCGTGGGATTTTTGTTTGGTGTAGTGGCCACTATTATGCTGTTCTTTGGTGGCTACAGGTTAGGACAGCGTCAGACAGGAGCCGAAGGTGGAACTATAGGATTTAGGAACGGCAACGGTCCCGCAATGTAGTATTGCCCCGGTGGCGAAATTGGCAGACGCACTTCTCTCAAAAGGAAGAAGGAAAAACCTAGTTGTGAGTTCGAATCTCATCCGGGGCACCACCACTAAATAGAGTACAATGAATATTACTTGCGGACCAAAAGACGACCAACGCACTATATCAATTACTCTTCCTAAAAAGAAATCTAAAATAGGAGTATTAGTTAGCGGCGGCACAGACAGCGCAATCTTATATTACTTGCTATTATTAGAAAACAAACTAAGAGGTAATGTACACGAAATACTGCCTATCTCTATAATGCGTAAAGAAGGATCTAGATATTGTAGTAGCTTAGTTGTTGGACACATCAATCCGCTATTTCAATTGCCATTCCAAGATCCACAGATAGTTGGCGACAATACTCTCCCAGAAGAACAACAAGTAAAATCGGCAGTAGACGAAGCTCTTACATTAGGGTTTAATATAGTATATGCTGGCGTGATAGAACAGTTGCCACAACATATGGTTAATTGGGAGCCAATACCTAGCAGAGAAACCGCTAGATTTAAAACCCCATTTCAGAAAATTAATAAAAGTCATATCATAGATATGATATGTAAACTTAATCAACAAGTATTATTTTATATTACTCATAGTTGTGCCGATGAAAAATATCAAGTAGGCAGATGTAATGTTTGTAACGGTTGTACTGAAAGAGCGTGGGGCTTTGCTCAACTTGATTTAACTGACCCTGGTACTATATAACTTTTTTATTACATGAAGAAGCAACGGGTAGTTAAGCGGTAACGGAGTTCTTTTAGTTGGCGATTTAAATTCTTCAAAATCTTCGTAATATAATTCTAAGTCGGCAGAAATCTTACTGATAATCATGTTATCAAATTCAACACACTCAATACTTTTATTAACTCTATCTATATTAATTTCAATATTATGTGAGGCTAAATTATTACAAGTGTTATCATCAACATCCTTATAATCCCATAAATCTCTTTCATTTGCTACATAATGACTTGCTGTTTGTTCTATAATATCTTTACGAGTTATTTTAATTTTGAATACTTCGTTAGAAAACATTTTAGCAATAACATGAGATGGATAGACATTTAATGAGGTGCCCATTAATTTTAAAATATAATCATCATTGCCACTGTCGAATCTATCCATAAAATTTTTCATTTCGTCAACAAAAAAATTAGGTTCGTTATAATATTTAAGATTAGGATAAAGACTTTCCAAATGATGCCCTAGCGCAGTACTACCAGTTCTAGGACTAGCAAATATAATAATAGGTTTTTTAGTAGCATTAATATTAATCATATAAACAAATCTTGAAATTTATCAATTGCTTCTTGCCAAGTTATATTTTTACTATAGCATCGTAAACTAAAAGCGTACCTTCCGTTATATCCCGAAGGACGATGTGGAACCGACGCATCTGTTAAGTATGCTCCCGGCATAGTTTTATAAACTTTAATTGGTTCTACTTTGGCAAAACATTCACTTCGCTTACTACCTATATCATCATATTCTGCTGGGTGCTGATCCACATCTTCGGGTCTCCAGTATTCCATAGTACCGTATCCGTTGTATATCCAATTAATGCCCCATACGCCAGGTCCGTCAATGTGTATTATTCCTTGATAATTATTTTTATAGAAAAAGTTAACAAAATCCCATTCAATACCACGCCATGATAACCATTCGGGTTTAACTAGATCTTTGGGATGGTATTGTTTGTACAATGTTTTGTCTTTGCCTATTAGTAATTCTTTCTTTCCAAAATCTGTAAGAATTTCATCTAATGGTGGCAAATCCAATTTATACATAAATTCAGTCATGAACTATTTATTAGGTAATAAATACTGCTATGGAATTATACAAATTTTTAACAATAGATAATCAAGAACTTATATCAAATAAGTTATACGATTATGTAGTTAACCATACAACAATACTTGAAGACAAATACGATTGGAATACGCTTAATCTAGAAGAGGTGTTGTCTTTTGTTCCTGAGTTAATAGATTCTTGTGCTAAATTAGTTAATTGTCCCATTAAAATGATTTCTATAATACACAGAACGCCAGGTGACGATGGCAAAATTCATATTGATCAAGGTCCTGCCAAATATAGACTGTTAATGCCTGTTAAAAATTGCCAAGGTAGTTATACAAAGTTCTATGCCTTAAACGGTAATCAAGTAGAAGAACGATTCAATCCCAACGGTAATAGTTTTTTAACTATATCCGCAGTTAATCCAATGCCAGAAATTGGTTCTATTGAATTAATTCAACCTGTTGTGTTTAATTCAAAAGTACCGCATGGAGTTTATACTAATCCAAACTTAACTGAGCCAAGATTAAGTGTTACTATTGGTTTTGGTGATTACCCGATTCATTTAGTTTTAATGAATTCAGAAAATACAGTTACAGCTTCTTGAAAAGTTAATCTTTCTTTAGTACTGATTGTTTCAAATACCAGACTTATACAAAATCTTTCAGTATCACTATTAACTACTCTGTGAGGACATCCTACTTGTACTAAACTAGGTTGTCCTACTTTTTGTGAATGTACTAACTCTACTTCTGGTTCATTATAATATAAAGCGTAAGATTTAATAGCTGTAGTATTAAGAACTGTGGGCGTATAATTTTTGTTTGTTTTGTACCAATACATTGTGCCGTTGCCATAAACCCAATTTAATTTAGCATAGTCACCTGCTACTTCTGTATCACTATGTATATTCCCGCCACCATAAGGTTGTCTATAAAAAATTTCAACTAATCTTACAGCTAACCCCAGCTTATTTAAAAATTCTACTAGCTCAACACTTAGGTCACTAATATTAATTTGAAAATGTCCTGTTAGTTCGTAATTTTGTTTTAAAAATTCAACAGGAGATAGTTCTGATTTGAACAGTGGTAAATCTAGGCTAAGATCAACACAATAATTATTCATATAATAGATATTCTATATCTTCGACAAACCCCATTGTAAAAGATATGCGTGGATTATTTGGATTATTACTCACTACTTGATGCGGTTGATCATTTCTAAATATCAAAGGTTTATCAAGATAATATTGATCAACATGAGTACATTTAGATGGATCTAATTTCAATAACGGGATACCATTAGGTTGTAAAACTTTTTCAGGTGCCGCGCTAGTAGTAAAAAACCTAGTTTCGGTATTTTCACAATTTAATACTGGTATGATTATTCTACAATTAGAATTTATGTCGTGGTCTATGTGTAAAGTTCCGGTAGCATAATCGCTAACAAAAAATGCCGCATATCTTAATGTAATGTTTAAAGGAGCTAGCATTTCGCTTAATTCAGGCACATCTTTTAAAAGGTCAGTTAAGTCAACTGATTTCCAAGACGAAGTTCTTTGGTCCACTAAAAATAGTTGACTGTGTTTGTTTATGTAATCGTTTAATTTTGCGGAAACTGTTTCAAAATTTAAATCTAAGTATTTGTAATATTTCATCTTAGTGTAATAGCATCAATGGGTGGCAGTACAGGATCAGTATCTAATGTTTCCCATGCCCAGGGCATTAATCTAATGCTAATACCAATCGCTGGACTATCACTAGTATTGCGTAAAGCATGGAAAGTACCAATATCACTTAAAAATGGTTTGTCACAAACAACGCTTTCAATTTCCTTAGCATACTTATAATGTATCATAGGAACTGTTTGCCAGTTTTCTGATTCTCCGTAGTAAAATATTTTTGAAGGATCGGCAGGTTCAAACCAAGACCATATTAAATTCTCACAATTCTTCAAAGGTAAGAATATACATCTGTGTAGTTTTCCTGGATCTTTAGTTTCTTTGGGTTTGTCTGAATGTATGTTTATAGCTTTGTTGGGCGGAAAGTACACTAACATAATTCTTCGTCTATCAATTTTAGACACATTAACTTTTAATAATTCTAAAATTTTTTGTTCAGTTTCTTTGTTTATAGGAACCACTTGTTCGCGATCCTTATTTTGTATTGTAATAATAGATAAGATTTCTTCAATTGGTGCCGAATCCCAATTGATTAATTTATAGTGGTCCATAAAAATATTTATATAAATATCACCATGCCAAATGATAACTTACTCTTTGCTAGTGTGAATTTAGTTGCTCTAGATCAAAAAGAGGCGGCTGAACAAATTTTAAACATTCCAGACAGATATAGTTTTTGGGACGACTATAGACATACCAAAATGATTCCTTTAATGAGCAAAGGTGGCATGATAGCGTCAAATAGTTTGCCGGGAGAATTTAATTGGAACGCCCATACTCCAAAACTTATTAGCGATTGGTTTGATAATGTAGTATTTCCGTGGATGGGCATGAAGTCTAGAGTTATGGCATTAATTACGCAACCTGGAGTAGCTAACTACGAACACATAGATTGTGATCCACACGAGCTTAATACCAAACAGCACAAATTTAGAATTATATTACAAGGGCGCACTGATACTTTATATTTTATAACCAAAGATGGTAACAAGTACGCTCCAAGTGCAGAAGGTCCTTTTCTAATGGACGGTGGCTGGGCTCATGGTATGGTTAATACTGCCGACGAAGTTAAGGTTACATTAGCAGTCGGTGCTCCGTGGACCGGAAACGAACAATATAATAATATCGAAATACTAATGAATCGTAATGATTACGAAATGCCCAAAGACCTTACCCCTTATTGGAAAAAATGACTTTCTTTCACAAAACAGATTTTGCTTTTTCTGAAACTGCTAGACAGTGGATATTGGATCGATACGAAGAAAGATTCAATCGAAAATTCTTTCACGACTTAGATGTTACACAGTACGAATATCAAAACGAGTGGCAAAATAGTTTAGCAGGGCAAGAATTAAAACAGTTTTTATCTAAATATAACTGCGACACAAGTTACTATGGCATAAATGTATTTGTTAGCAATATGCCTTATGCTATTAAAAGTAATCCACATATGGACGCAAAGTTCAGCAAGGGTAATGCTTACAAAATTAAATCTCGATTTAATGTAATGGTTCAAGGTAATCCCCAAGACCCAATGGTTTGGTGGGGCAATATGGAATACGGCGATTCTCGACTAGTTGATTGGAAATTTCATAGTATTACCGGACAAGAGTATGTAAGCAAAGCAATACCAGGATCCAATCCAGAAGAGCGGTGGGAATATCTAAAAGAACCTACATTATCCGTTCCAAATTTATTAACTCCTAGTGCCTTTGTAAAAACCGATTGTGCCCATGCTGTAGTATTAAGCGAAGGGCCCAGATTAATTGTTACAGTAGCAATAGACAAATCGGTAGACGAAATCATCAAACCGCTTGACTAACATCGAGTATTGTAGTATAATATAACTTACATAAAAGGAACCATCATGGCAAAACCACAACAAACAGCATCAGAACTTTCGCGCACATTAGCGGGTCAATGGTCTAAAACTGAAAAACGAGCAGAAGCTAGTCGCCAAATTATGGCTAGTAAGAAAAAGACTTATGAAATCCTTAAAGCATTCCGTAACACACAATTTTTAACAAAGTAATCCAACCACTATAAAGGTATATATGAAATTAGTACAACAACCACTAACTGGCGATAAAATTGTTCCACGCTTGGTTCCAACCAAATATGATCCAACGGACACCACCGGGCGCACATCTGAAGCGGCTGCTAAAGTCGTTGGCCGATATGAATTAATTTCAATTGGTGCCGCTCGTATTCGCGAATTGCGTACCGGACATACTCGCAAGGTTAAGTCGGCTTATGGCGATTTAGTTACAGTACTATTAGAAATTGAAGCAGGCGAGATCGATGCTGGAGAGTACTTACTAAAATCTACAGCGCCGCCCAAGCGTCATAAGTAAAAAAGAATTACGGAGAGCTGGCCGAGCGGTCGAAGGCACCCGCCTACTAAGCGGGCATGGATCTAAACAGTCCATCTGGGGTTCGAATCCCTAGCTCTCCGCCATAATCTTAAATATAAGATGAATCAGTTTTATACTCAAACTACATTACCTGCGCCAAACATAAATTACAAAAAAATATGGCCTAATAGTCCTACAGATATTACAGATAATATTCCGCGATGGAGAGCTTACCCGTTAATAGGTGCTAAAAATTTATTTTGGACTAAGGAAATTAGAGAGAGTTTGTCAGCTGAAAATATTTTTCCTACTGTAGTTAGAATTTTTAGATGGCGACCCAATGGATCTTTTCCTTGGCATATCGACGGAACTAATTCAGAAACTACTATGTTTGCTATCAATTGGGTATTAGAAGGCACTGGCCTTATTCAGTGGAATTCAAAATTAATATTACCTAAACCTGATAAAAATTATAAGCATTTGGCGGCTGGTACCAAGGATAGTACTCTACATGATACATACGAGGAATCAGCATTTGGACATGGCTGTTTAGTTAACACTACTATACCTCATAGAGTTGTTAATAACAGCGATGTACATAGAATCACATTATCGATACAATTTGGTAATCATTTTACTTACAAAGAAGTTCGTGAAAAATTATCAGCACTTGGATTTATAGCATAATTATTAAAATAGAAAGAACTCATGTTTATACATTTAACTTCAGCATCTACCGAATTCAACAACAAACCTCTTGCGCTTAACACCGATGTAATAGTTTCTATGATCATGGATGATGTAACTAATCCTGACGGTAGTATTGATCGCAAAACTTTTATATTTTGCCCACCATACGGTACTTGGGAAGTTAGAGAATCCGTAGACGAAATTTTAGCCATGATCAACATCGCTAATAAGTAAAAATAACAAAGGAACTTACATGGCAACCAAAGGTGGAAATCAAAAAAGTCGTAAAGCAGATCCAATGCGTACCAAGAATGGTAAAGAGCGTTTGGGTCCGTTGAACATTGAGCAATTAGAAAAACTATTATCAAACGCTCGTAAAAAGAATATTGCTAAAATTCATCGTAGAATTAATGAATTAAAAAGTCGTCCAGGATTCGTCAAAGCAGTAGAAGCAGTATCCGCAGAAGCGGTGGTGGAGTCGGTAGTAGAGTAAGTAGTACAATTCCCTGATAGCTCAGTTGGTAGAGTAACGGACTGTTAATCCGCAGGTCCCTGGTTCGAGCCCAGGTCGGGGAGCCAAAATTAGAAGTATAGCCCCTTTAATATAATGGTAATATGCTAGATTTGTAATCTTGACATGGCAGTTCGATTCTGTCAAGGGGCACCAAAAAAATTTTAAATATTACAGGTAGAACATAAATAAAAGTAAGGAGTGATATACCATGAAAACTTACACTTGTAAAACTTGTAATACTGAATCTAGATTTAAACATAGTAAAAGTAACATATATTGTTCTATTAAATGTCAATCTGTGGATCGGCAAGCGCAATTTATTAGTAAATGGTTAAATGGCGACGAAACCGGTACTGGAGTTAATGGAACTAAATTATCAATTAAGCGTTATTTGTTGGCCCAACAAGATAATAAATGCGCTTACTGTGGTATTACTGAACATAACGGTAAGCCTATTGTATTAGAATTGGAACATAAGGATGGCAATAGTCAAAATAATCTTCCAAAGAATTTATGTATGATTTGTCCAAATTGTCATAGTCAAACACCAACTTATAAAGGTGCTAACCGCGGCAACGGAAGACACGCAAGACGAGTTAGATATTCGTTGGATAAGAGTTATTAATGGTAACTAAGAAAAATATAGACCCAGGTAGACCCATTAGTCGTCCTATGGCAGCCGAAGTTAAAAATACTAACTGGGGCAAACAATTAACTAAAGCTGAATGGCGCAAGTTAATGAAAAAATTAGATGCTAAGAAAAAGGAACGAGAAATGTCAAAATTATCAGATACACTAGCTAAAGCATTAGCAAAGAAGCAGGGCAAGACTCATGTAGATGGTTCTGAAGTTAATGCTACTGTTGAAAAGAAAGTTAAAGTAAAGCCTTCGGCTGGTCCAGCTAAAAAGCCACCAACCCGTAGTGCTGGTCGTGGCCGTTAATATTCAAATAGCAATTTTTTAACTTCATCAAAATATAAATCTCCGCCAACATTTCTTAATGTTAGTACAGTTCTTGTATTAGTTGATATTGAGTTATCCCAGGAATGATAGATATCAGTATTGAATAAAATACATTCGTTCGCTCCAAATACTGTTGTTTTTACTGGTGCTGGTTCTATAATTGGATAACGAATGCGACTGTACCCATTATATTGTTTTGGCGCTCGACTTAGAGATTCATCACTATACCATTTTGTTTTACAACAATCATCTAATACAGTCAATGTAACATTGATACCGCAACGCATTTTACTCCCGTCTTTATGAATCGATGATTTAATTCCTGGTTCTGTAATAAACAACGCTACACGATTAGAATCAAAATTTATAGAATCTTTCATAGGCATTTTGTTTACATATATTAATAATTTGATCAAGTCCTTGATGGGTAAATCTAATGTAATAAGGGCTACAATCTTCAATAATAGTGTACATTCTATATTTAGCACCCAGGTTGACGACAAATTGATATATTGCTATAATAGCTGTATGAACTTAGAAAATGCCGTTGACATCATCCTCGATTTTTCAGAAGCTAATCAAGTAGATCCTTTGAGAGGGATCGAACTTATGGTTAAGCATTTTCGACAACTTTCGCCCACAGAATTAAGAGCAATACGGGTGTTTATGGATGAATCTAAGCAGGTTGACAATAAATTCATTAAATCGTATAATGTAGTTTAGTAGTTAAATTAATCACTTATAAAGGAAACACAGCCCATGTCAGAAACTAGACAAGTAACATCGGTACAAGCCAAACGCTCTTTGCTCAAGGCTTTCAAACACAAGCGTCCACTATTTTTGTGGGGGCCTCCAGGTATTGGTAAATCAGAATTGGTAGCTGATATTGCTACTGAATTAGGTGGCCATATGATTGACTTACGTCTAGGTCAAATGGAGCCGACAGATATTCGTGGTATCCCGTTTTATAATAAAGAAGTTGGCAAGATGGATTGGGCCGAGCCTATTGATTTGCCATCCGAAGAATTAGCTAGTCAGTATCCAGTAGTTGTTCTATTCTTAGACGAAATGAACTCTGCGGCTCCTTCAGTACAAGCTGCGGCATATCAACTAATTTTGAATCGACGCATTGGCAAATATAAATTGCCAGATAATGTTGTTATGGTTGCGGCTGGTAATCGTGAGTCAGACAAAGGTGTTACATATCGTATGCCTACTCCGCTAGCTAATCGTTTCATTCACCAGGAGATGAAAACAGACTTCGCTAGCTGGCAAGATTGGGCCGTTACTCATAACATCCACAAGGATATTATTGGTTACTTAGGCTCTAATAAACAAGACTTGTATGACTTTGATCCTAAATCTTCAAGTCGTGCGTTTGCTACTCCTCGTAGTTGGTCTTTTGTAAGCGAAATTTTATCAGAAGAAGATGGTGATGAAGATACAATTACTAACTTGATTTCTGGTACTATTGGTGAAGGACTTGCTATTAAGTTTAACGGACACCGTAAGATTGCTGGTCGTATGCCTAAGCCAGAAGACATTTTGTCTGGTAAAGTTACTACCCTAGATGTTAAAGAAGTTTCAGCTATGTATTCTCTAGTTATTTCTATGTGCTATGAGCTCAAAGATGCTGTAGAGAAGAAAGTAGCAGACAAAGACTTCCACACTATGGCAGATTACTTCTTTGCTTACATGATGAAGAACTTTGAAACTGAATTGGTAGTTATGGGTGCTCGTATTGCGTTAACTGTGTACAATCTTCCATTCCAACCAACTAAGTTGAAAAACTTCGATGAGTTCCATAAGAAGTATGGCAAGTACATCTTGAACGCATCAGCTTAATAGCTAACAGGAGGGTGGTGTAGTGTTTGTACACAGGGCTGTGTTCGCACCGCCCTCCTTCCTTTTATAAGTTATGAACTACGAATTTTGCTCCGAACTAGATGCGCCAGAGTTATGTGTTATTATGAATAATAACTGGTGGCAAAAGAATAGAGACTCTATTATTGAGTGGCTAGGGGCTGATCCTAAGGATGTTGGTATGAATGGTGCTATGCTGTTTATTAAAGAACCAGAGCGTCGTACTTATTTTTTACTTCGTTGGCCACAGCAATGAATTATAACTTACACAATACCAAAGATAAGAGAAATTTCAAATATGGTGTACAAGTACACGGTATGTTGAACTTTCATGAAGCTAGGAACTGGTTTAGCCAAACTTACGGTCCTTGTGAAAGTTTAGCCCACGGTGAGAAAATCGATAACGAACATTGGTCGTTTCATATAGTATATCAAATATACATGATATATGTAAAAGGCGATGAAGAATTAAGTTGGTTCAAATTAAAGTACGGACAAGAAGATAATGAATTACTATTATGAAATTCCCGAAAATATTAGTGTATTAGGTCGTCCAGGTGGTGGCTATTATATGCTTACCGATTGTAGTCCGGCGCAAGGCGGTCGTATGAATCATGCTATTCACGATTTTGCTTTTAAAGATGCTATTAGGGTTTGGCTGGAAAATGCCAACGGAGTTACACTAGTAAAGGCTCCTCGTGGTAATACTTCTTGGGGTGAAGTAGATCCAAAAGAATTTACTTGGATTAAATTGAAAGCAAGGAAATTTGGAGAATGATTAATCGCCCTGGTACCCCAGCTATATTAAAAACAAGTAGATTTCAATTAGCGAATAGCCCAGCTAGTCCTTTACCAGGACTAATGATTGTAGATTATAATTGGTGGGCCGATAACGAACGGGAAATACTAAACTGGATGAACGAGCGTTTGCCGCGGGGTATCGAACATCAACAAGGTATGGTATTACAGTTTGATACTGACTTTGATCGTATTAACTTTTTAATGCGCTGGGGACCATGAGCGAAGAATACAGCTATAGTTGGCGGGACTTTCAACATAAAATTGATACTAAAGTTGAATCACTAGAAAAAAGTTTTGAGATGCAACAATGGTGTATGGAGAATTTAGATGACCGTTGGGCTACAACACCTCCTGTTGGAGAACTACAATCTTGGTATTTTATTGACGGCTCCGAAGCCACGATGTTTATGTTACGGTGGGTATAATGGAACGAGATTTAGAAGACGATATGAAAAATTCTCCTTGGTTCATAGAAAAAATCAAAGAGAATCGTTACGCTCAAAATATCTATGCCGCATTATGTAATATGCGCTGGCAGCCACAAGAAGTTTGGCCAGTACTTAATGATGAGTACTGGACTTGTAGTTGGCGTAGTGCCGGCGGCATTGTAGCCGAGTTGCGTAATGATATAGCAGTTGAAGATTATATGGATTGGTACTGTTCAGGAATAGGCGGTGTAGCATCTTATGACTACTTAGAAGATGAACAGCAAATGGCTATAAAGCAGTATGTACCGGAAGGAACTGTTACTGAAGAAGTAGCCGAAGATTTATTAAAATTAGGGTGGACGCCGAGTCCATGGCCCAAAGATGAATAACGATTGGCAAAAAAGACTGAAAAAATTTAGTCAGCAATTACCCGATACAGCTAAAGACGAATATTATAATAGTCAGGCGGCAAGAATAGATACTATTATCGGAGATAGTAAAACTATTTGGATGCAGATTGTATCGGCTAAAAAGGAGTTTGATACTACAGATCACCCACAAGTTGATTTTTATTCTTGGTTAAATGATAACTATGGTGTTAAATTAAAATTAACTCCTAACGGAGAAATGAGTTTGGAAAATGAAGTTACCGATGAACAAAAGTATCTTATTTTTATGTTGAAACATCAAGGAAAATGATAGATTGGAGTGCGTTATTTGCTAAGTTAGTATCTATGATTATGTCATGGGCAGATGCCAGCAACCTACGCAACCGTGTTTATAAGTTAGAAGAAGAAAACGAAATTATGCGTACAGCATTAGATGATATTAGACGAATGGATGTAGAAGGCCGTATGGGTTGGCACGCCAAACGAACATTAGATCAGTTAGAGGGTAGAGAATGAAAATTCAAATTAAACCTAACTTAATAATATTTGAAGAGCCATACGATTGGTCCTATGTTCGGGATCAAATTAAAAAAGATTTTGGTGAGCATATTTTTGCTATTTCTTGGCGCCTTAAAAGAGAACTTGGTTTTACAGTTAGACATCATAAAGCATTAGTCCCTTGGTACGAAGATTCAACTAGATTCAGCTATTCAGATCAAATTCACTTGGATTTTTATAACGAATCAGCATTATCTTGGTTTGTACTTAAATATATAAATGTCCAAACGGAGAATGAACAGCTCATTTAAACTTAACGGTACCATTTATACTATAAAATATGCGTGGCCGCCTGTAAGAACAACTAGCGGCGGTATCGTTTGGCTAACCACTTATTATCAATATTATACCCTACGAAACACTTTAGTAATTATTGACCAGTTCGAATTTACAATAAGAATGATTCGTTATTGACAATAAAATCAATCTGTATTATACTGTAGTATGAATTATAAAGTCACCAAATTAGATCGAAGACATACTTGCTATAATATTATGAAGTATCATGTCGAAATCACACTTGATATTTGGGGTAGCGAAAACAGAGTAGCAAAATTTATGGAGTATCGTAACTGGTGTTGGGATACCTTTGGCCCTGGAGTAGAACGTAAGTGGATTACATTAGGTGTGGGTGAAAAGGGCTTAGAAACACTGAATTCGTGGGCATGGCACACGGAACACAATGAAATGCGATTATACTTCAAATCCGACGCAGAACTAGCACTTTTTACCCTAAAATACACTGGTTGACAAAGAATTCATATAATTGTATAATAGTAGTATAGTTAATAAAAAGGATACAGAATGTCTACAGCAGGTACTACAGCAAACACTAAAGAAAAAGACAAGTACAAAGACTTGCTAGGTCCAATGGACCCTAAGTTAGATGCTATAGTTCGCGAAAAATTGATTACTGCCCGTGTGGGTTTATTGCTTCGTGCTAGCTTCTTTGGTAATTTAGCTACTCGTTTAAAGTTAATCAATGCCGACGAGTGGTGTACTACAGCCGCCACAGATGGTCGTAATTTTTACTACAATTCTCGCTTTATTGAAATGCTTCGTCCAAAAGAAATTGAATTCTTATTTGGACACGAAGTATTACATTGTGTTTACGACCACATGGGTAGACGAGGCGACCGAGACCCAACATTATCTAACATTGCCGCGGACTATTGCGTTAATCAGGACTTGATTAAACATCGTGTGGGTGAAAAGATTACTACCGTTCCTTGTTTATATGATCCAAAATACGACGGTATGAGCTACGAACAAGTCTACGATATCTTGTACGAAAATGCTGAAAAGATTAACATGGAAGATCTCATCGACAAATTGCTCGATGACCATTTGGATGGCGAAGATGACGGCGAAGGTGGTAGTGGCAATGGTGATCAACCAGGTAAAGGTCGTCCCAAATTGTCGCAATCTGAAAGAGATCAAATTCGTGATGAGATTAAAGAAGCTGTACTAGCGGCCGCGGCCGCATCAGACGGTGCTGGTAACTTGCCAGCAGGCATACGCCGTATGATTCAAGATATGACAGCTCCTAAAATGGACTGGCGTGAATTGTTGCGTATGCAACTTGAATCTACCATTAAGTCTGACTTTACTTGGATGCGAGCAAGTCGCAGGGGTTGGCATATGGATGCTGTTATGCCAGGTATGCAATTGGATCCTATGATTGATATTGCTATTAGCATTGACGCATCAGGATCTATTTGCGAAAAGATGCTTAAAGACTTCTTAGCAGAAGTACAAGGTATTATGGATACCTTTCCAGCATACAAGATTCATATTGTAACTTTTGATACTAACACTTACAATCCACAGCAGTATGATAGTGATAACTTGGATACTATCTGCGATTACGAAGTACAAGGCGGCGGCGGTACAGACTTTGACTGTGTATTTGATTATTTTAAAGCAAATGATATCCAACCTAAGCGTCATATTATGTTTACAGACGGATATCCATGCGGTAGTTGGGGCGATGAGTTGTACTGTGATACTGTGTTCATTATGCATGGTACTACTAGTATTGTTCCGCCATTTGGCCAATATGCTTATTACGAAGAAGAAAAGAGTCACTAATGAATTATATGACCAAAAGAATCTTATTAGGCGCAGGATTGACCATTGTTTATTGGGGTTGTTTGTTTAACTACAAAGAAACGACCGAAACTGTGTTACAAGTTCTAGGTGCTTGGTATATTGGACTAAAAATATTTGATATTACTGTATGGTTGTCTCCCAAGGAAACTAATCAATGATTACACAGTTTGAAAAATGGTTATTCCTAGGCATCGGTTTTGTTATCGTTGCTATGATGGTAGGGGGTGGCCTAGCAATGAAAAGTTCTAAAGAATGTAGATTAGAGTTGGTCAAGACTGGTCGTAGTGCTGAAGAGATTGTAAAACTATGTCCATAAACTTTACTGTCGGTGACACTCCTTGGGTAACCTTACGCAAAGGTGATCCTAGTTTTCAACTAAACGGCCCTTATACTTTAGCTAATCGTGCTAGCATCGAAGTTACAGACCGTTGCCCAAAGCATATTGCTGATAATATTGTCTGGGCTGTTGAAAAAGGGTGGGTTAAGGCTATAGCAGTTGTGCCAAAAACTGATCCTACATTAATGTGGGATATGTTAAAGGAAAAACAATGACTGGCTGGGCAACCATAGAGCGTATTCGACGCTTAGAAGAATTAGCCGCTAAATTAGGGCTAAAGATTCGCGAACCAGAGAATCATACTACAGCGTATTCTCATTCTACAGCGTCTTGGACAGGTACATGGATTGACGAAATGTCGGGCGATAATATTAGTTTAACTCCTGTAGATAATCATCATCCTTGCTGGTCGCGAAATGCGGCTGTGTTTACTGGTACCATCGAAGAAGCTAGATACTTTTTACAAGGTATGGAGTTTGTTTATATTACAGACGATGCTATTGGATTAACTAACGATAAAAAACGCAAGGCAGCAATTGAAAAATATGTTGAACGCAGACGCCGAGAGGATGAAGCTAAACAGAAAAAAGAAGAACAGAAAAAAATATGGGACTTATTGAAGTTTGGCAACAAAGAAGAAGATGAAGAGGCACCATTTTAATGAACAGAACTTTGGAATTTTTAATTGTAGCATTGTATAATCTTGCGTTATTAGGTGGCGCAAGTTATCTTTATTATTATAAAGATGGTAGCGGGTGGTTATTTGTACTAGCAATATGCTTTGGTGCTAGTTGGAAGGAAGGAAGAAAGGAAACAGAATGAAGGATTTTTTTGAATTAGTATTTTCAAGTATTATTGGCATTGTATTATTTGTATTGGTAGTTTTTGGATTAAGTTATGGCGGGTACGAGTCATATAAATTCTTTGCGCCTAAATATCGCGCTGTGGATAATCAAGTGTTCAAACAATCTGAACAGTACAACGATGGTATGATTCGTGATTTGGAAAACTTACAGTTGGAATATGTTAACGCAGATAAAGAACATAAAGATGCTGTTCGTGCCATTGTATTACATCGCTTTAGTGTGTATCCAGAAGATAAGATGCCGCCAAATTTGCGTAACTTTTATAACGATTTAAGATCAGGAAAACAATAATGAAAAATAAAATCTTTACAGTAGCACCATTTATTGCCATTTTAGGTTTGTCATGTTTGCTAACAGCTTGCGATGATAATCCAACCTCAACACAGATTGAGCGTCGTAAACAAGAAGAATTAAGCAAACAAGGTGTGGAGTCAGTTGGCTTCCCTGCTATTACTAACTTTGCAGAAAAGCGTATGATGAAAGACATCATCGAGTTGCGTGATCAAAATACGCCAACTACTACTTACATTGTAGACTTAAATGGCAATCGTCATAAACTATGTGACTCTGTTGGGTTTGGATTACCTTATGCTACACAATATACTAACCCACAGCGTATTAGCGATTACGCCCATGGCGTTGCTGCTATACCGCAAGCAGATCCGAATGGATTGTATAGCCCTGCGTCAGCAGAAGGTACTTGGGTATTGTGTGTAAATCCTAAGACTAAAAAAGCAGCTCCATTGTATATTGAGCCTCGCATTATTGTTTCACCTTTCCCACTGGATTAATTATGGAAAAATTTAAATTTTGGTATCTAGTAAATCAAACTAAAATTACATGGTTTGTTATTGGTTGGTTAAGCCTTAATGTTGTTGAATGTCTTGGCCGCGGAGATTATCTCAATGCCTTAGTTAGTGGTGGAATAATTTGGTTAAACTTAGCGTTAAACAAGTAAAAACACTTCTCAGTTTTACCAAAATGCCCTATAAATGGGGCATTTTATTTTTTGTGGGTGCGGATCTTTATTAAATATCTATATGGAAAATACAAATCAAATCACAGTAGCGGATCTAGATGCTGTACGCAACATTTTAGATCTCGCGGCATCTCGCGGAGCATTCCAGGGAGCCGAACTAACACAAGTTGGAGCTGTCTATGACAAGCTCACAGCTTTTCTAAATTCAGTAGTAGCAAAAGCTAAAGCAGCACAAGAAGCTGCCGAAGCCGACGGTACTGCTGATGAAGATACAACCGCAGCATCGTCTGATAGCGTCCAAGGAGGATAACATGGCACAGATTAAACACGTAGGAAAAAATGGAGACCGCAAAGTCTTAGTATTGTATCGCGAAGTACCACAAGAAGATCATATGTGCTTGGTCATCTATCCCGAGATTCTTAATGCTTCTTGGCAAGATGCTATCCAGCGTGTAGTAGAAAGCGATGTAGGTCAGCAAGCTAATCAGTTAGCCGATGCTTTACATCGTTCTATGCTTCCAGATGGTCGTCCTATTCTCGAAACATTACACAACGAGCGTATGATTAAAAAGATTCGTACTGCTGATGTTATTATGACCCCGGCAACTGGCGCAACTATTCGTTTAGATGAACTTAACAAAATGGTTAACGAAATGAATAAAGGCGACGAAGCTCGTAAGAAAATGGAACAAAATGATGCCTCACGAGGTATGGTTGATCCAAGTGTTAAACGTGCTGCCGAAGCTCAATACAAAGAAGAACAACTTGCTAAACAGCAAGCCGCAGAGTCACGCTTTGTTGAGCCAAACAATCTTAATGCCCCACAAGATGGCGTTTTAAGTGACCGTCAAATCGCTGCTAATATGCTAGCACAAGCCAAACGCATGGAAGTAGAAGCTAATTCTATGATCGCCGAAGCTGCTCGTATGAAAAAAGATGCCGAGCGTATGACTCCTGGTGTGAATTTAGGTGAAGCTACCTGGACTCCTCCACAAGCCGAAGCTCCTAAGCGTCGTGGCCGTCCACCTAAAGCAGAAGCCGCGGTGAGCGATGCATCCAATTGATGAGTTATTGGACCAGTGGGAAATTATTGTTAAAGAAGTAAACAAAACAGATGTACCACTGGAATGTATTAAAAAGATTGTAATTAAGTTAAATGATGGTAAGCAACGCACAATTAACTTACATACACTTATCAAACAAGGTTTACAAATTGAAGATATCGAGTCATTAGTTTCCAGAACATTTTCTGAAATGGACTCTGATATTAAAGACGTAGACTTTGTTGTTGATATTAAAAGCGTGGCTGCCTTAGTTCAGCCCGAAACAGATAAGTTATTAGGAAAACTTTGAAAGTCTCATTAGTATCATCGTCACAGCCAAGTAAGGAACTAGCAGAACAAGGCATTGTAAATGCTCAAGAGCTAGTTGCTTACTGCGCTCGTGTTAGCAATCCTGCTAACCAAAACAACATATTGAATTACGCTCTGGCCCAGAGACTCAAAAGGAACATAGAGAAGTAGCACAAGCCTGTGCCGCTGCCTTGGAATCAATCTTTCCAATGGTTACCGAATTCCTTGTAAAGTAAGATAAGCCATGCTATAATATAGTATGGCTGGCATAAAATATTCAAATCGATCCGAAGAAGCTGACAAGCTATTCAAAGAACCTGAATGGAAACTTATTGGCGACAAAACTGTAATGTTTTCCGATGTTAAGGTTCATCAAATTAATATGGGCGATGTCGAAGATCCAGATTTATATGTAGCGCAACCTATATGGGAATGGCAAGAGACTGAAGCAGGCCGTTGGGTTATGGAACACGCTGTCGAAAAACCTTTTTGGCACCGTGCGTTGAATCCTTATAATTTTGGTTGGACCTATTACATTATTGCTCGATTATCCGAGCAAGATCAAACTTATTGGGCACTCAAGTGGAAAAACTCTTAAACAAACCTTTAGACTTTTATATAAAGTGGTTAGCTACTTTTGTTGCTCTTACTCATGTAGTGTTAACTGCACACGATGTTGCTCCTTACTATAAATTTTCAGGTTTATTAAATGCTAGCCTATGGGTTATGTTAAGTTTCTTATGGAAGGAGCCTTCTTTAATCATATTAAACTTAATCATGGTTGGTATTTACATTCACGGACTATTTGTATGAAAATATTAGTAACCGGTGGATTAGGTTTCGTAGGACACAATGTAGTTCGTGTACTCGAAAGTTTCCGCCACGACGTTGCTATTATCGATAACAAAACAACTTACGGCGTTATTCCACAACCAGAATTAGATTACTTAATGCTTGAGCGTATGTGTCGCATTAAAACTCGTGATATTTGTATTGCTAGCATTGAAAAACCTTTTGATGATAGCATATTCGAAGGTGTAGATGTTGTAATACACTTAGCTAGCTTTCCTAGACAAAAAGTAGTTAATAGTAACCCAACATGGGGCAGTCGTGTGATGAGCGAAGGGCTACTTAACTTATTAGACCTAAGTGTTAAGCATAAAGTTAAAAAGTTTGTTTATGTAAGTTCATCTATGGTGTACGGAAACTTTGGTAAACACGAATTTTTTGATGGGATGGATGAAGCTGCCGACTGTAGGCCTATTGGCGCATATGGTATAATGAAATTAGCCGGCGAATGGCTAGTACAGGATTATAGTCGTCAATATAATTTGGATTATACTATTATTCGCCCTAGTGCTATATACGGACCATATGATGTAGTTGACAGAGTAGTCAGTAAATATTTGACTACTGCTATCGAGGGCGGAGAACTTATAGTTAACGGCATCGATGATACCTTAGACTTTACTTTTATCGACGATGCGGCCACAGGGATAGCATTGGCGGCTGTAAGTGAAAATACACTCAATGGTACTTATAATATCACTCGCGGACAATCACGTACTTTGTTAGATGCGGCAAATTTAGCTGTTAAAATTGCAGGTAAAGGCACAGTAATTGTAAAATCTAGAGATAATAACTTCCCAGTTCGAGGTCAATTAAACACTATGCGAGCACGGAGCGACTTTGGCTACTATCCTACTATAGATATAGAAGAAGGATTTCAAGAATACTACGATTGGCTTATACAAAAATGATTAATGTTTATATAGTACCTAAAGAAGAAGTAGAAAAAGTAGAATGGAAAGGTATTTCCTTAGATTATAACAATGCTTTATACGAACTAGGGCAAGGCCGAGATGAGTTTATTGTTATTAATCCAGAATTTAGTCATTTGGGTTTATTTGAAAAAATAGATTTGGAAAAATATCAAAATGAATATTCAACCGTGTGGAATTGCCAAGGCCAGTGGATAGTAAAATACTTTACTAAATCTTGGCAGACTATCAAACGATTCTATACTATAACACTAGATGACATTAATATTACATGGGAAAGAAATCCGGACATAGATAGTTCTATTCCGTTTATTAATGACCCAACCTCTACTACATTGAATTTAAGTGACTTAAAATATCAATTAGTTTGGTATATCGATCCTGAGTTTAATCCCACCCCCGATAAAGTATGGGCATTAAAAGCTCAAGCAACGGACTTTGGAGTATCGGGTACAAAGGATATGGGCTATCTGACACTCGATGTGTTAATTAGAACTATTTATAACCGCGATATTCCCAAAATAGATTATAACTTTGATTATAAGATGCAATGGTATGATTTAAAGTACGAATGTGTATGGTACTTAGATAATCAGTTTAATCCTACGCTCGATAGAGTATGGGCCATTAAATTAAAAGTTCGAGGCGGTGGTGTTAAGCCTGTAAAAGATATGGGATATGTTAAACCTAAGATAGTTTATAACCCAGCATTGCCTGAATTAAATTACACAATAGAAGATAAAATTCCTTACTATGATTTAAATTATGAACATATCTGGCTTGTCGACGATACATTAGTTAACAGTTACGAGGAAATTTGGGCTGCTAAAATTATCCCGCACGAATCAAAAGGTGTTAAAGTAGTAGGAAAAATTAAAGTTGATTTGCCTGAGCAATTAGATGTTGTGTTTATAAGTTATAACGAACCCAATGCTGAAGATAATTGGCAACGTGTTTTAGAAAAAGTTCCGCAAGCATTTCGTGTAGATGGAGTTAACGGAATTGTTAACGCTCACAAGTGTGCCGCCGAATTAGTAACTACCGATATGTTTTATGTTGTAGACGGTGATGCTTGGTTAATGGAAGAATGGGATTTTACATTCCAACCTAATTTGTTTGATCGTGACTGTGTTCATGTTTGGCGTAGTATAAATCCTGTCAATAATCTAGAATACGGCTATGGCGGAGTTAAATTAATCCCTAAAGAATTAATGTTATTAGCAGATCCATCTAATACTGATATGACTACTAGTATTAGCAAAAAATTTAAAATTATGGATAGAATTAGTAATGTTACTGCGTTTAATACCAGTGAATTTAATACTTGGCGTAGTGCGTTCAGAGAATGTGCTAAACTAAGTGGGGGCATTATGAAACGACAACTATCCCGGGAAAGTCAAAAACGACTTAAAGTTTGGTGTTCAGAGGGCAAATACAAACCTTACGGAGAATGGGCTATTAAAGGTGCTATTGCTGGTTACAATTATGGCAAAACAAATAGTGGTGACTTAGAAGCATTAGGGTTAATCAATGATTTTAATTGGTTAGAATCAGAGTTTGCTAAAGTATTATCACTAAATAATATACTATTAGGAGATATTTAAATGGCAATTACCCTTACGATTTATTCAAGAAAACCAGCTGGTACAACTTTTTATGGCGATGTAAGCGCCGACAACAAAGCTAAAGCAACTGCTCATGATGTTTGGACTTCACAGCAACCAGGATTTGTTAGTCAACACTACGAAAACACAGACGAAAATACTAAAGTTTATACAGTAGTATTTGATACTGTAGAAAATTACGCAGCTTGGCATTCTGCTAGATTAACAAGACCACTTGCTACCGAAAGATCTGCGTATAATGCTTCGATTGGTTTAACAACTCTTAGCAACGAGACCGTTTCCTAATTAGATGAATCTTTACGAAAATTTTCCAGCTTCTTATTGGGAAGCTGGGCATTACAGCGTTAATAATAAAGTTTTTATAAGCAAAATTGAAGCTGTTTTAGAAGCACAAAAAACGCTTACTGAAATTAGATGGAATTTTCATAGAGATGTATTCAATCAAATAGACTGGCTTACCGAGCCAGCGTTATCCTTAGACGAACTTTATCGCCTAAGAGCCCAACAAATTAGAGATTCATACGATTATGTAATCGTTATGTGTAGCGGCGGCGCTGATAGTACCAATGTAATTAAAAGTTTTTTAAATAATGGTATCCATGTAGACGAAGTAATTGGATCAGCTCCTATGTCCGGATTAAGTAACTGGGATTGGAACGATAAAGATACTTCTGCTAGCAATACAATGAGCGAAACAAAATACGCATTGTTTCCATTGCTACATGAAATTTCTGTAAACTTTCCAAAAGTCAAAGTTACTATTAATGATTTTTTCGAAGATATTATTAATAGTAAAACTGATGATTGGCTTTATAAATGCCCCGACTGGATTACACCCTCAGTAACTGGCAAGGGTGACTTGAACAAATTTAAGTATCTTAAAGACATGGCCGAAGCAGGCAAACGCATAGGCATAGTGTGGGGTTGCGATAAACCGTTGTTGCGATATGATGAACACGGTAATGTTTATACTATGATTACTGATTTAGGAGTTAATAATGTTGTGTTACCTTTTGACATTCTTTATCCTAATGTTAATCGTATCTTGTTTTACTGGGGTCCAGAAATGCCCGAAGTTTTAGTTAAGCAGAGTCATGTAACTGCTAAGTATATTCACAAAAAAGAAAATCGTTGGTTAGTAGACGCTGTACGAAATATGGGCAATCCTGGCTTTTGGAAAAGTAAGGATCCAAACGATAGTGCTGTTGTTAATATAAAAGGAGATTATCAACGCGGTATTGTTCCTGCTATATATCCGTCAACAGTTACTCCGGTGTTTCAGTGTCAAAAATCTACAGTAGCTTTTTTGCCGCCTCAAAGTAGTTGGTTTGACCAATTACACAAAGACACACGGACTTCACAACTATTAGAAAGTGATTTTAAATTATTTTATAAAAATATAAACCCTATGTACTTGTCACCACAACAAACTGGTTTTAAATTATACACACAACGCTATAAGATTGGCCACTACAAACAATTTTTGGAAAATATACAATGAAGGAATATTTAGGCAAGTATATTGTTGACAATAAAGTATATCTAGATAAAATTGAAGCTATTTTAGAAGCAGGCAAAACTGAAGCTGATATTACTTGGGACTTTCATATAGACAAGTTCAACCAAACTAATTGGACTATTGAGCCAACTTTATCATTAACCGAGCTTTACAAAATTAGAGCACGTCAAATCAGAGATGAATATGATTATGTTGTAGTTATGTTTAGCGGAGGTGCTGATAGCACTAACGTACTTCACAGTTTTTTAAACAATAATATTCGTGTAGACGAAGTAGTTGCCGGAGTACCGTTAACTGGCTTACGAGATTTTAAAGCATCAACTGATACTGCGGCTAGCAATAACGCAAGTGAATGGCTGTTAACTACTATGCCATATTTACACGAAGTATCTATGTCGCATCCTGATATAAAAATTTCTATTAATGACTTTTTTAAAACTATGTTGGACTATAAAACCGACGAATGGCTTTATCAATCTTCGGATCATATTCATCCTACTACTGTTGCCAGATATCGGCTAGATCAACTAACACATCTTAAAGCATTAGCTGATCAAGGCAAACGAATAGCCGTTGTTTACGGAATAGAAAAGCCAAAGTTATCTTTTGAAAATGATACAATTTATACCGAATTTAACGATGCTAGTATCAATGTTCCCCGACAACCATTTGATCAATTTTACGATAATGTTGATATTGTGTTGTTTTATTCAACTCCAAGATTGCCCGAGATAGTAATAAAACAGTCGCACGAAATAATTAAAATGATTAAGTTACCACAATACCAGTATATAAAAGATTACATATTTGACTGGAGTAAACACAGATATGTTGAAAATTACGAAACTTTATGGTCGCCTGAAAAGAAAGAATTTATTGCTAGCAGGAATGGGACTTACGAACGGGCTATAGTGCCTATTATATACCCTGATATTGATATGACTTCTAGTTTCCAAGCTAAAAAAGCTAAAGAAGTATTCATGGCTAGTCATGACTATTGGTTTTACAAAAATCATCGCGAAACACGATTGCATCAGCTTATTGTTAGTGATTTTACCCACTTTTTTAGGAATATTAAACACAAATATCTGCGTCCAAAGGGCACTGGTTTTCGTTTATATAGCAATCGATATGTTATCGGAAAAATCGAATAAATAAAACTGTACATTATCTAAAGGAGATAAAAATGAGTCAAAGTAAAAAAATTGTGTGGGTTATTGCTCACGATCCAGCATATTTGTTTATCCGTGCTGCTAAATTTTTCAAGGATGCGCTAGAAGAGCGTGTTCCAGGACAGATCGAAATCGAAGTATTAACTGATAGTGAATACAGCGAAAAATACAACAACGGTGTCCCAGTCGGCAAAAAAGATGTATTAGATTTAATGGAAGCTGGTAAGATCCAAGTAAGTCAATTATACACAACATGGTTAGCTGATCGCTATTCCCGTACATTAAATGTTATCGATATGCCTTTCTTGTTTAAAGATCATGATCATGCAGCTCGTGTATTTGACGGTGCTATCGGTGAAGAACTTTTAGGTAAATTAGAATCAGAAGGCGGCGAAAAGATCAAAGCATTAGCATTTACTTACTCTGGTGGTTATAGAACTATTCCTGCTACTAAGTCTATTGCTAGTGTAGAAGATTTTAAAGGCGTTAAGTTCCGTGTTAGTAGTGGGCCAGTTATCAAAGACACATTTGATGCGTTAGGTGCTGAAACTACATTCTTCCCAGTTGAAGAATTAACAGAACGCACATTGTCCGGTGAAGTAGAAGCTGGCGAGTGTACTTACACACGTTACTATCCTTTAAACAATGACAAAGCATTACCATTCATCAATGATATGGAGCATAATGTTGCTTGTACTAGTATCATCGTTAATCGTGAGTTTTGGAATACATTAACAGAAGAACAGCAAGCCGCTATGAAAGCAGCTGGTGTAGCTAGTGCTAAGATTGAGCGTGTCGAAAGTGTTGAAGACGCTATTCGTGTTGAAGCAGAGTGCCGTGCTAACGGTGTTAATGTTGTTAAATGGGATGAAGCAGAAGTTGCTAAGTTCAAAGCCATGATGGCTCCAATCTATGACAAGTATACTACATACTTCTCTGATGATTTGGTTAACCGCATTAAAAATGCTTAATTAAATAGTAATAAAATCAAAGCACTCTTCGGAGTGCTTTTTTTATGGCAACGCAAATAACAAGATAAGTATTAGATTATGAAAAAACTACTTTTATTATTACTGTTAACTAGCAATTTGGTATGGGCCGGCACATATACTATGCCTTGGACTACAGAGTCAGACGATGTTGTGGTTACAGTAGGATATGGTGCTGGAGGCGCCAATACTATCATTAGAACTTTTGTTAGTGATGCTGATACTGCTGGGCGTTTAAAATTTATTGTATTAGAACGACCTGGAGCAAATGGTTCTATCGCATTAAAAACTTATTTTGAAAAACCTCAAACAAACAAATCAATATTAGGTACATCGGGTGGCCAAGTTTTATTTGAAGCACTTGTACATCCTGAAAATAACTTTATTGATCGATTAAAGGTTATTGGCCCAGTAATAACTAGTCCACTAGCTATCGCAGTAAGACCAGACAGTAAATTTAAATCAATCGGCGATTTGTTTGATAAAAAAATTCCAAGACAAAGTATTAACATTGCTGTTGGTGGAGAATCCCACGAAATGTTAGTTAAACAAATTGCCAAATATAGTCATCACGACATTCAGGCAATTAGATACAAAGGCGGCAACGAAGAGCTTATGGCTCTGCTGAGCGGACAAGTAGATATGGTTTCAGATGCGTATGGATCGTTAAATCTGCGAGGGTCACAAGTACGCATTTTAGGTGTAGCACAACCTACCGGAATCAACGGAGTTCCTAGTATTACTAAGTATGCTCCAGTTCCTACATTAGTTAATTATTTTGGAATAACTGTAAGTCGTGATACTAAAGACATAGATTTGCTTGTTCGAAGTATAACTGTCGGTTTTATGAAAGCTAATAGAGTTAACTTTTATAAAGAACAAGATTATAATATCGATATGAATCCAAAAAATGATTATATAGAAAGAGAAGTAGAGCCTACTTACAATAAATGGGTCAAAATCTTGGATGTATCGAAGTAAATACTATTATGAAAATAATCGATTGTGACAGTCATATTATTCCCCCAGAAATATTTGACTTTGTACCAGACAACCTTAAACAAGATTTACCTAAGCTATTTTTTGATCAAGATGGTAGATTGTTTGATATACAATATGCTAAAGATCCAATTATAAACAAAACCGACAGCAAACCAGATACACTTCATTGCGATTTATACGGGCTTACTAACATAGTCGAAAGATTTAAAGATTTAGCAAAGATGAAAGTTGATATGCAATTGCTTGCTCCGCAGGAGCGAGCTATGAGGTTTAACTATTCAACCGAAAAAAATCTTGGAGCTGCCATGGCCCATAGCTATAATATAGTAGTTAAAAATATCGTAGATCAATATCCAGACAGATTCTTTGGGGTCGCATTACTGCCATTTCAAGATATGGATATGGCATTGTTAGAATTACAGTGGGCTATTGATAATAATTTTAAAGTAGCATACTTACATTATACTGTGTACGATCCTACTACAAAAGGAGATGTCCCGTGGTCAGCTATTGACCGTATGGAGGAATTTTACGATATGTGTGAAAAGAATGATATTGTTATATTCACGCATTTTTCAATGCAGCACGATATAGCATATTCTTTACCAGAACGCATTAAACTTATTGCAAATAATAAACCTGTAGGTCGATTAGAGATGGGCGTTTATGATTTATTATCTGACAATATATTCGACCGACATCCAAAACTTCAAATAATACTAACAGAAGGCGCCCAACTAATGATAGGCAAAATTTTGAAGAATATAGCAGAGTCTTATACTCGTGATCCAAGTCTATATAAATGTAAAAATCATCCTTTTAGTTATATCAAAGAAAATATATATTTTACTATTGACATAGAAATGAGACCTAGTTTTAATGTTTTAATGGAATATGTTGGTCCAAAACGATTACTGTTTAGTACAGATTATCCACACCACGACCCTAGCGGATTAAACAAATGGAAAGATACCAGCGATTTATACGTTTCCGGGCTTTCGGAACAAGATATAGAAAATATAGCATTTCGCAATGCCGAAAAATTGTTTAGATTATAAAAATTTTTCCATTCGATAAGAATGTTTTTGCATACCAACTGACTCGCAACTCGATAAACGAGCGATATTGTCTATAGCCACATAGCTAGCAATACGCTTAGACCCAGCAGTTTTTAAAACTAATTCAAAGTATTTGTGTAAAATTTTATAAAGGCCGCGTTGTCGATAATTTTCGTCAACCCAACTAAGTATGATCCGGGCTGTGTTTAGCGAATCGTCCGGTATATGATAATAAACGATATGTCCCACAATCTTATTATCAACTTCTATATAAACAGCTTTGTTCTTGTTACCAAATGCTACATAGTTAGCACCATGACCGTCTTCGATTAATTTTGCAAAGTTTTTCATAAGCAAAGGAACTAATGGCGATCCACCTATAGCATCAATAAAACTAACCAATACTGTGGCTCCAAGTTTATCCTGTTCGGTTCCTATTAAACTACCTTTTGTTGGATTTTGTATCATCAAATACCTCTGTATACTATTTACTTGTTTATTTTTTTGTGCCCAGTTTTTAAGCTAAATATTTTTTATATGAGTTCTAACAACAAATTTAAAGAAGTGTTAGGTTGTAAATATCCAATAGTAGCCATGGCTATGAATCAAGTATCCGATATTAAATTAGCAAAAGCTGTTCGATATGCTGGTGGCATTCCTAGCCTATCTGTGTTCAACTACGGTATCGAAATTGACTTAGCTAAAATGGAAGAAGATTTTATTGTGTATCAACAAGAATTCAACGACAGTAAATTGTTGTTTAGTATTAGCTTAAACGAATTAGTTCTAGATAAGATATTGAATATTATAATAAAGTATAAAATTGAATTTATTGAACTTATATTAGATTCCGATGGTGCTGATACTTTATTGATTTCAGATGCTTTATCAAAATTAAAAGCTAACAATATTAAAGTGTTTGTAAAATGTTTAGGTATTAAGGATATTCGGACAGATGTAGATGGATTCATACTTAAAGGAGTGAACGGAGCTGGTCGAGGGTACAACGACCTCACTGAACTATTTGGCATTATAAAAGATAAATGTCCAAATGCTTATATCATTGTTTCTGGTGGCATCGGTACCGCCGAGCAAGTTAAGTATTTTATAGATAACGGTGCGCTAGCTGTTGGTCTCGGCACAGTATTAGCAGCTTCAGAAGAGAGTCGAATTTCAAACGAAACTAAACTTAAATTTATCGAATCTTCGTCTGCTGATATCACCAGATTCGACCAAGGCGCACGACAAAATTCGCTAGTCTTTAGAAAATTAGATAACGAAGATTTTAATCATACTGCTGGATTAAAGATAGGCATAAAAAATCCTAACTATGGTCATGTATTTGTTGGAACGTCTATTGATAACATTACTACTATCAAATCTGTAGCCGATATACTACAAGAACTTACTGCTACATTAGAATTATGATTATTAACAGCTTTTATGAAGTAGATGGTATCAAGTTTGAATCTAAAATTCGTGCTTGCTTATTTGCGGCATCAGTTAACAAAGAAGTTAAATGGAATTTTAATCGAGAATTTTTTGCCGCATACGACTGGACTAAGGAACCCGAAAAAACTTTAGACCAGTTATATGACGAACGCACCAGGAATCTAAGAGAAAAGTACGATTACCTGATACTAAGTTATAGCGGTGGATCAGATAGTCACAACATTTTAATGAGTTTTATTCGCCAAGGATTACATATCGATGAAATTGTTGTTAACCATATGTCAACAGCATGGGATAAATTTGTTGTATTAGATCCTAAACAAAAAGCTAGTTGGAATACCGGAGCCGAACATCAATTACAAACTATACCTCGTTTAAAAGAAGTAGCACATCTTATTCCAAGAACTAAAATAACTATATTAGATTTAACCGAAAATTTATTCGATGCTTTTACTTCGTATGGAGATGCTAGCTGGGTGTTAGACCGTAAAGAAGGATTAAATCCTCTTAATGTAACAAGATATAATTATTCATACTTTAAAGATGTTAGAAAACAATTTGATAAAGCACACAAAGTAGCTATGGTGGTTGGTATCGACAAACCCAGAACTGTTATCGAAAACAATAATCTTCATATGTACTTTACTGATAAAGGCGTTAATATAGTACCGATTGACGATAGTTTTAAAGATTACACAAATTCAGCGTTGGAGTTTTTCTACTGGAGCCCAGATGCCGTAGATATTTTATGTAAACAATGCCATGTAATTAAACGGTTCTTAGAAGCTAATCCACAGTATCAAGAAATTTGGCATCGTAAAAATTTAAGTTCTGACACTTGGCGACTAATACAAGAACCAATGATTAAACCAGTAATATATTCTAATTGGGACCAATCATGGTTTCAAACTGATAAATCAACTAGTGACTGGCATAGTGAATTTGATACTTGGTTTACTTCAGGATATAAAGACCACGCCGCACACAAAATTTGGCAAGAGGGACTTGATTACGTTACAAAAAACGCAACCAAGTTTTTAAAATACAAAGACGATGGTACCCCGGATGGCTTACAATTTTTTATACAACATTACAAAATTGGGCCAATGAATACTATTAATCGTCAATAGTTTCTACTTTACCCCAATTAGACTTATTCCAAGCTCTTTCGTGTAAGTAGTAGATGGCACTATTAACAACGGTAGTGATTCCAACTAAGCCAGCGGCTTTTGCCAAACTACCTGTAGTAGCATACCCAATAATGAAATATTGAATAGATAAGATAATGCGCCAAGTAATAACTTTGCCCAAACTGCGTGGGATTCGTTCTTGAAATTTAATTTTAAATGTGTCCATACTCTATTTACATTAGCTACAATAGGTGCTAAAATAAATACATTATGATATTCAATAAACCTCCAAAAATACTAGCCCATAAATCAGTACTATCTGCCCAAAATTTTGTTACTCCAGAATATATTTTAAATAATAATCAAACAGATGTAAACTTGTTCCATCGGTTATGTCCACATAGAATGTATCCGTTAGCGAACCCGGGTGAATTTGTAGAGAATATTGTATGTAAGTTTCACGGGTTTGAATGGGATAAAGATGGCAAGCCGCTTAACAACGACCGTAACATCGGATGCGGTAAGGCTCAGATCGGAAAGTCTGGATTAGTGTTTAAAGATTTTGTTGAGCCAGATCATTACTGGGTTAACGACCTTGCTAAAGAAACAAATTTAGAATTTAGTCACGCCAACAACGGAAAAAGTTCTGGCAGCTGGCTATGGATGATGGAAATTCAAGCAGATTTGTTACATATTCGTAAAGGCGAAGATGTAGTACACCCAGCTCTTGCCGAAGTTACTAATTTAGATGAAGTAGGCATGGAGCAAGGCGACGGCTGGATATTACAAACTTGTTCAACTGGCTGGTGGTTGTTTATATACCCGTATGTATTTGTTGAATATAGTCCTGGTTGTTTATCTGTTAACTATACTATACCAGATGACGCAAATAATGAGTTTGGATTTAGCTGGATGACACAATTCTATTATGACCCAGAAACATTGCCTTCTAAGCGAGTAGAATTTGAAACTTTAGAAGATGTATTCCTTGAAGATGTCGAAACTATCGAATTACAAAAAGGAAAATATTTCCCGTTAATGAAAACAGTGAATCGATTAGAGGACCACTGTATTCACTTTGGGCAATGGGTCACTAAGAACCGATCCGATTAAGCAACTCTTCTTCTGAAAAAATATAAGTTTTATCTGTAACAATTCCACGAATATATTTTTTGCCAAAGTCTAACATAAATGGCTGTACATCGGGCTTAGATTTATCGGGCTGTGGACCTTCGAATCCTATTAGCTTTTGTCTTAAATCTAAATCAGGCCAATATTCTTGATGTACTTGTACCTTTGTAGATTCATTAGACAACTTTCCTGGAACTTCGTCATTTAACAGTTTTTGTACAACCGGTAATTTAAAATAAGATACAATTACTTCGGGCGAATATTCGTACCAATCAGTTATACAAGGACGATCTATAGTTTTATGATATACCGCCCAATGATGACATTTTTCATCTAACTCAAATACCCAAGGATATTTTTGCGACATATCTCTACTTCTTCTTCGAATATACGGATTTCCACTTCCTATAATAGGCAAACCATCACAATATTCCGTTAATTTCATATGTGGTATCCACCCAGAAGCCGAAGCAAATACTTTTTGTTGTATGTCATATGCTTCGTTTTCAAAAAACTTTTGTAAATTAAAATCTATTATTTTAGGTGTAACATTTAACTTATCGCAAGACTTAATTGCTTGTGTGTACTCTGGCAAGTTGTAATCGTTTTCGTATTTAAAAATGTAAACATTAATTGGAATGCCAAGATCCTTGTAAACCCGCAATATAATTTCACTATCAACACCGCCAGAAAATAATAAATCGAGAGGACCCGAAAAGGTATCCCTAATAACTCGGCCGTTCTCTAGCAATTCCTCGTAATAACTTTTTACAGGACGATCAATTGTATTTCTAAGAACTAATTCAAATTTTGCTGTAGGATGTAGTTTAGGGCCATATTCAGGGCCATCGTCGTATGTCCAAGCAAACCAATTATTTTTATAAAACATATTTTTTCATATTCCTATTCCAACAATCTTGACCCGCATCAGTCAAATAATGTAACATAACCCATTGCTTCATACTTTCAGGATCATCTACTAAGCAAGGCCCGTTAATAGCATATTTGCTTGGCTCCATTACAAAATCAACTTTACTGTTAACTTTAATTAACTTTAAATATTCTTCAAACCCAAGCAAATTAGACTCTCTACTAATAAATACACAGTCTAATCCAATTAGTTTTGCTTTTGCTAGCTGTAACGGTAAGCAATAAGTAGTGTTGAGAAATTTGGCTCCGCTAGTAAACTTTCCCGTATGTCTGTAATCAGGATGTATCCACATTCTAGTACTAACTCTGCCAATACCTTTACCCCACCAATCACTATTGACTTGTAAGGCACTAAAGCATATAATTGCATTATCAATCACTACCGCAGGAAACGAAACAAAATCTTGTGGTTCCAATCCGATATAATTATATTTCAATTCATCGGTTGTTGTCAACACATATTTTTGAAATTGATCCCACAAAGTTTTATCAAAAGAAGTAGCAAGGTCAACTATTTTAATCATGGTGTGATATTTACTTAAATATAGATATGCCTAAAACAAATTCCTTCCTTTATTATGTATTATATCCAATTCACGCTGTTGCCTGGTTTGGCACACTTGCTTACTTAATATTTTTTAACTTTACATGGCTAAATGCCTTAGAAGTATTAATTGGGTGGATCTTAATTGAAGGATTAGGCGTAGCCGTTGGACTACATCGTTATGTAAGTCATCGTGCTATCGAATTACGATGGGGATTAAAGCCAATTATACTTTGGTTATCCTGTTTAAGTTTACAAGGTAGTCCATTAGGGTGGGCAGCCATACACCGGGGCAGCCATCACAGATACTCCGACACAGATAAAGACGCTCACACACCTACTAAAGGGTGGTGGTATGCTTGGCATAGTTGGTTATACGACTGGGATCAATATTTCAATCCTAAGTTTGCTATAGATTTACTTAAAGATCCTATGCACGTTTGGATTGCTAAACATTATAACTGGATTGTATTAGGTACTTACTTAATTGTTGGTCTTATTTCTTGGCAGTTGTTATTATTTGGTTTTATTGTTCCTGCGGCACTGAGCTTGTATATGGAAAGCAATATTAATGTATTTTGCCACACTCCAGAATTTGGTTATAGAAATTTTGAAACCAAAGATCAAAGTAGAAATGTTCCATTACTTGCTTGGATTACTTGGGGTCAAGGTTGGCACAACAATCATCACGAAAAAGCAAGTGCCTATGACTTTGGAACTACTGTAAGTGGTAACAAAAAAGAATGGGATTCAAGTTTATTCTTTGTACCTTTGATTGCTACTAAAGAAAGTAGACAAAAAATATTTGCTGATCGCAAGGGCTAATGTATTTTACATATCAGAATCATTTAAAATACACAATCGGTGGACGAGAGTATGGTTACCGAGAAACTCCTGTTGAGAAATTTGTAGTTTCGTTAGGTGCGGTTGACCCAGACCAGTATCGCACAAGTTCTTTTGAAGAAGAATTACACAGAACTGCTCATTTAGTACGAGAAGATTTTGGTAAAGATCTTATACTATTTTTATCAGGCGGCACCGATAGCGAAATTGTACTGCGTAATTTTATACACAACGGATTTAAACCACAATGTGCTGTAATTAGATTTGAAAATAACTACAATGCTAGCGAAGTTGCTGAAGCAGAAGCTATTGCTAGAGAATTAGATGTTAAACTTCATATTATAGATTTTAATGTACATGAATTTTTCTTTTCAGGCGAAGCTACTGAGTTTGGCGAGCAAATTCAAAGCACTCAGCTAACCTATATTATGGTTTATAAAAATATATTAAATTTAGGACAACCAGCTGTTATGGGCGGTGAAGCCGGAGTAACAAGACAAGTTGAACCCGCAGGTAGTTACTGGTATTATGCGTTTCGAGAAAATGAAGATGCTAGTGCTATGCGATTTAGTTTAAAGTATAATCTTCCATTAGTTAACGAATGGTATAGCTATACCCCCGAATTACTATTATATTACTTAGAATCAGACGGTATTAAAAAATTAGTAACAGACAAATATAACTATAAACTAACAGCAGCATCAAGTAAAAATGCTATACTAGAAAAAATGTATTCACAATTTAGAAAAAAAGAAAAGAAACATGGTTTTGAAAGTTTATTAGCATTCAATGGCCAAGCATATGAAGATATTGGGTTCGACCAAGTTAAAAGATTAGAGTTTAGCTTAGATGGTGTGCCATACGACTTAGCATTAAAACAATTAAGAGGCGAAATATGAAAATTATAGAATTAGACCATACGCATATTGATGCAGTTGTACATTTGTTCTATACTAAAAATTTTATGGGCACAGACTTACACGCTAGTTATTTTGTACCCACTGACACAAATCCTATCGAGAAAATATATCACAGTTCATTTGTAGAGACATATTTGGCAGGACTTGTTCGTTATAAAGCATTAGGATTACAAGACGATGACGGTAAAATTGTAGCTTTAATATCTTTTTATCTTAGTCCTAATGAGCCGGTATGGTATGGTACTATGATACGCTCATCGAATAATAGGAATCATGTTAGAATGTTATTAGATGCTGCTATGGCATATAATGAAAAACAAGGTAGATATAGATTTTATACATTGTGGTCAGAAAAACACGGTAAGTTACTAAGACGATTTGCTTTTAGTAAAGAAGCTAGAGAAAGATATGATTATTTTGACGAATGTATAGTGCCAGCAAAAACTAAATGTATACACCAAAATTTCTGGACTATTTTATTCAGTCGTATTTTACTACCAACTGATACTGTTATTCGCTGTACATACTTAAAACGAGAATACCGAAAAGATACGCCAATCGGAGGCTATCTGTGAATTGCTTAGTCAGCCCTTATAAATTGTTTGACGAAGATTTAAATAGTTTTAAATTAGATACCAATACAGAATTAGGTAACGAATTAAGAAATTACTTCAATGATTCAAGTACTGCATTTTTATGGAAACTTAGCACACATAGACAAACAGTAACTCACGCATTGCGCTATACAGAAACAATTCATTTAAGACATTTAAAAGATTTGCCGCGTGGGTTAAACACTTTACAAACAAATCAACACATGATGGTTACTCAATCTGTAACTGCTGACTTACCTATTTTTAAAAAATCAATAGAATGGTTTGAAGAAACATTATTAAAAACAGGAGCTAAACAAGTAGAGTTTGGCAGAATTTTTGTAAGCAAATTAGCTGCTCATTCAACTGTAGACTTACACACAGATGAAGGTAGATATTTTAGTTATTATGATAGATTTCATTTTACAGTAACAGCCGCAGAAGATAACATTTTTGCTATCAGAAATGAAAACTGTATTCTCGATGTTGATTCGTTATACTGGGTCAACAACCATGTTCCGCATTGGTTAGAAAATCGTAGTGACCAGGATAGAATTAACTTTATTATAGACGCAAGATTATCATGAAAATTACAAACATAAAGGATACATGGGGTTCAGTTATACAATTAGATTCTCCTGAAGAATTTTTTACGCAAACTCCCGATTACTGGCGCAATCTAATTTATGAAAGAAAGTTAATATTTTTTAAAAAAGTTAACTTTACAAAAGAACAATATTCAGAATTTAGTTTTTATTTTGGATCGCCGTGGCAAAGATCCGATTATGAATATTCACACGAAATAGCCGAAGATGTTAATACTAAAAACGGTCCTCAAGTTATAAGCCCGTTTAGTAATGAACTTATTAAAAAAATTCCTGCCGACTTTATGCCATGGCACGCTGACATTCCAAATAGAGAACATAAACCATATCCTTTTAGAAGTTTGTGGATCACTAGTAATCCAGGCCCAGAAACATCGGGACAAACAATATGGTTAAACTTAGAAGAAAGTTTTAAATATCTTACTCCTGAAATGTTAGAAGTATTGCCCAAAGTAACAGTATGCCAACAGAGTTGGTATAACCCAGGTACTGATACAAAAGAATTTCCATTATTAAAAATTCATCCTATTACTGGTGCTAAATCATTAAGATTAAATCATTATAACTGGGGATTACAAAAAGGTGCGTGGATAACCGATGTAAAAATAGACGGTGTATCTCAAGGACATTGTTTTTTAATTAGACAATGGCTTTCACACCTTGGTAGAATTCCTGCTCTTACATATCAACACAAGTGGGACACCAATGATATTTCTGTATATGATAATCATTCATTTGTTCACGCAAGAACTGCGTTAACATTTGATCCTACTACCGATACCAGACATTTTTATAGAATCAACATAGACCATTTAGATAATCAAGAATGGGCTGATCATAAAAACAAATATTTCCCGCAATGATTGTTATCCCACATAAACATTCTTCTGAACAAGATAATGTTGCTATGACTGCTCTTATTGACCCTGACAACAAAGGTACATGGGCTGTTAGATATCTTTGGATTAAAAATCTTAATGATAACGACACTTTTTACAATAACTATTTTGACCCATCGCTGGATAAAGCAGGATTAAACATAAGAAAACAATCAGCAGAATTAACTAGCGATTGGAAGGCTCATAATCAGATTTTCTTTGATTCTGCTGCTAACGGTGATTTAGTATGGCGTGTTAAGGTTGGCAATGATATAGATCGTAGTATAGACTACATTGAGATATGGCGTAATCAAGATATTCTTAAGAAACATTTTGGCAATTCGCCAGATGTAACAATAAACAATAATATTTCTTGGTCTAATTCTAGTCGTGTAGATTTTTTAAAACAATTAAAAGATAAAGGCTTCGAAATAAGAGAATGGGATGAGTTTCCTCTTATCTCAAAAAGACAAGCTATGATAGCTTACAAACAATTCGTTGACAAGTGGAATAACAAAGATAAGTGTATTATTAATACACCTTGGAATAAAGACCTCAACCCTTTGTAAGAGCTTCTTTTACTTCTGGTTTAAACTTACCGTCAATTCTAATAGAAAAACTAAAGTGGTCAACTGGGTCAGTTCCATGAAAATCCATTTCGTTAAACCATACAAAATTCTTGGCAGGATCAGCATAAACTTTATCTAATGTTTCACCGTTCATAACAAACATACTTTTAGAGTTTGGTTTAGTAGTAAACCATATAAAATCATCGTTAGACTTTTCTGCTCGTTGTGCTTCGTTAGCTACATCAAAGTGAGGTACTGTTTGATTATTAGCTTCGGTCATGAAGAAAATAACACGACCTATTCCCTCAAAAGGCATAGATTCAATAAATTTTACTAAAGTTGGAAAGTGTTTAGCATTCGGAGTCCAAAAACAATCTTCTGGTACTGCTTTGTTATATACCCCTGTTTGTTCTACTCTTTTGTTCCACCGCAAAAATATTACCCAAAACGGATGCGGAGTATGTGTTAATGCGTTAAGATATTTTATCTTTTCGTCTGTAGAATTTAATGTTACAAATATGGCTAACTGTTCAGGGGTCAACCTTTCCTTTAATTTAAGAAAAGTAGTAGTGATTTCCTTATCTGCCCAGTCCTTATGTACACCGCTAGATACAAATTTTTTATTCCATTCTGCTTTAGCAATACCTAAGCATACTTCGTTATGAAGTGTTTCCCAATTAGGTTCATCTATATATTCATCTAAATATTTAAAAGGGGAATGAGCTGGGTCTAAACCAATTATTGACATATTAATTCCTTATCATTAATACTTATGCTAAATTCCATGCTAGTTCAGGAAATGCGTCATTAAAACTAGTATTTCTAACTCTATCTAATCTTGAATACCAATCTTTATGAATCTTTGGATCAACTTGTATATTATCATCGAGCGCACCATAAAATCTTTTAATATTACTTAAAAATAGATCAGTAGCTCGTTGTTTAACATGGGAGTTTTTCATAGAAAGCATTTCGTCTATATACCACTGTACATATTCATCTAATTGTTTTCGAAGATACTGTTTCCATTCTGGAGGTGCCGCTGATATAGACATATGATTTGGATATAGCAGAAGAATGTTATGTAAATCAACTTCCCACTCTGCGCTATCAGCAAATGTTGCCGGTAATAAGTTATTATCTTTAAAAAATCTAGCAATATCTTTTATTCTATGGATATTCATTATACTCCAAGTTGGAGTAATCGACCATCTGCGATTATCGCCTGTAAAATTTTTGTTTAATGTTTTAATATTGTCTATAATTTCGCTTGCTTTAGATGGATATCTAATATAATACAATCTATCAGGGTCTACTTCATCAAGACTTACTAATACTTTAACATATTTCATTTTATTCCAGTAGTCCATAACATTAGTAGATTTGTATGTTAGTGATGTTAAATTTGTACTATAAGTAAAATTAATTTTATCCAATCTTCCAATTTCATCGATATGTTTTAAAATTTCGTAATGTTCCGGTTGTATTAATGGTTCGCCGCCAGCTAGATATACATTATCAACAATATCAGCTTGCTTTTTTATTGTATCGATAAAAAGTTCTAGATTTTGTCTACTTGTTTGAAATTTATCACCTTTATGCGGTAACCCCATTTTATTAACAATTTCTACCCACATACTACTACAGTTAGGGCCGCAACTAGTGCAGGCTAAGTTACACAAATTACTAAATCTAAAGTCCCAGCGTCTAAATTCCATCTTAGTTGCGGTGCCATCTTCCGTTGTTAATTGCTCAACTAAATCTTCGTATCTGTTACCGTATTCATTATTGAATACTTTTCTATATGATTGATTATTACCCCATTCTTCTTCTTTGTAACATCTTTCGCAACTAGCGATAGGTGTATCGGCCAACATATCTGTACGAATAGATTTGTAAACATCATTATTCCAGATAGTTTCAACGGAATCCTCGTATAAATTACCAATCTTTAAAGTTTGATTGTTTATACAGCAAGGTAAAATTTCTCCGCTTGGTAAGTTATGAATATGTACCCAAGGTGCCATACAAAAAGTCTTACTTTGTTCCAATCTATATACTTTTTTATCGGTCATTTTTTAGCATTGCTTTCAACATTTTTCAATACATCCGATAACCAAGGAATATAATCTTCTAATTTTTGATTTCTAATCTTGTCGATGCCTTCGATAACTCTTTTTGTATCTGGCAAATATTGACTCATATCGCCAGCGTTCATAAAATCTACAATAGGACCAATATAGCTCTTAATAAATGATCTCGGAGATTCATCCATGTATTTTTGATACAGAGCTGTAATTTCTTGTTTTGTTTCTTGCGGTAACACTTGTAAATTAAACCAGGGCGGTCCAACTAAACGATGCCAGTATAGTCTTCGATTTCTTCCGCCAAATTTTTGAAAGGGTTGAGCATAAAACCAATCTAATGTTTCTAAAAAATGTTTTACATTCAATATGCTTACAGTAAAATTAGTTGTACACAGTACATTTGTTAAATCTGAACTATCTAACTCTTTTATATTTGCTTCGATAACTTCCCAGTCTGATGGATAGCGAACATAATGCGCCATATCACCTATACCATCAATACTAAAACAAACTATTACATGGGCAAAATGTCGCCATTGCTCCAACAAATTTTTGTTAAGAGTTGTTCCGTTAGTATTGTATTCAAGTGTAATATTTTTTGCGTAATCGTGTTCAATACAATAGTCTAATATTTCATAATGTTTTTTATTAAGCAAAGGGTCGCCGCCCGTAAAATAAATTCTATCAATAGTAGACAATGTTTCTTCTAAATTTTTGCCAAATTGTTCACTAGCATAATATTGAAAATCATCACTTTTAATTTTGTATACATTATTCTTTTTTTCAATTTCGTATGATTTAGATATGTTTTGTACACGGAATTCAGTAATACCAGCGTCATACATATCCTCGATCCACAATGAACTATCTGCTGGACCGCAACTACGACACTTTAAATTACAAAGATTTCCCAATCTTAAATCTAAATAGTTCAATGGATATTCTTTAGTATCAATTACTCCACTTTTATCTTCAGAGTTAACAATTTGTTCTAAGGTATTACCGTAAATTTTTTGTTGATTTTGTCTTTTTGAAAGGATACCTAGTTCTTCTTCATCCCAACATAATTTACATAAAGGATGTTTTTCCCCGGCCATCATACTACGCCTAAGGTCAACATACATTGGATGATTTCTAACTTCTTCAATATCTTTTGTTAACACATTTTCTGACACACCATCGGTAATTAATCGACCAGCGGCACTATACACGCACTGACAACAAATTCCATAATCACCATTCTGTAAAATAGCAAGATGATTCCAAGGGATAGTACATATAGTATCTTTACTCACCTGGATATTCCTTTGTGCTCATGATATCAAAATTACAATGGCACATTGATTTAGTACAACGCACCGGATCTGTGGGTAAATTTAAATTTGGATCAGCAATGTTGCCTACCAAGTCGCCTTCTTTACACCACCCACGGAATATAGCCCCTCGTTGATCCACGATTAACTGTTCTACTCCCGCATAACAATCCCACCCAGACCAATCATTAGCTTTTTCATTAATAAAACGATGAGCACTAACTGCCAAAGAAGTATCATTGGCATATAACATTTTCATAGCGCCGCGATAGTATTCAAACTCTTTAGTAAATTTTATATATTTGCTAATTAATTCATGTTGATTATCGATAATTTGTTTTTGTTCAGGAGTATAATCATATAATACTTCGCCAAAGTCATGTATTAATGGCTGAAGCGCCATTGAAATATTTCCAAGATCTTTTATCTTGTCCGCTATATCATAGCAATAGTCAAACTTTTCTGGACTCATCATAATATTAACATGAGTTCTTACATCATTATTTAATTCCTTAACCACTTCGATAAAGTGATCAGCATCGCCGAATTCTGGGTGAAAACTTAAACATATATGATCAAAATATTGTTTGTTTTCTTTCCAATAACGCAATGTTCTTGATCCATTAGAGATTAATCCTACTTTAACACCTTGCTCTGTACAATATTGGCAAATCTCGATAAAATGTTTATACAATGTAACTTCACCGCCAGTAAATTCAAAATATAATTTTTTGTTAGGGTGTGTTGCTTTAACTTTTGAAATAAAATTTTTGATAGTATCCGGAGTAGGCCATGGATTTGTTCCATTATGTAAATTTTCTGGACAGTAGCTACAACTAAAATTACAAGTATTGCCCAAACACCAATTAACTACAAACCAATCAGTATTCGTTTCTTTAGCGTGAACTAATTTATAATATTTTTTCTTCATGAGAGTCCTAAGGGGAGATGATATTTATTGTACTACGGATGGGGGAGTAAACAAATAAACTTTTATTTGAACACTTATTTATGCTAATAAGTATGTATCTAATGGTAAATTTTGTAATCAAACCTGTAAGTTTTTATCGAGATGTTAGTACCAAACTTGCTAATCTATCTTGTAAAACACCTTTTGGATTTTATGATATTTTAGGAAACGGTGATGTAAGTGCTTGTTGTTGTACTTGGTTACCCGAAATTGTTGGCAATGTTCTTACTGATTCTGCTGATGAAATTATTAACAATCCCACAAGATTGAAAATACAAGAAGGCATGAAGCAAAGCAAGTTTGATTATTGTAATGACCAATGTCCTGAATTAAATTTAATACTAACATCTGGTGTCAAACGAAATCATTGGATTGTGCCCAGCAACGAATTAGAAACAAGACTCAAACAATCTACATTAGTACATATTGGGTTAAATTATGACCAAAGCTGTAATTTACAATGTCCTAGCTGTCGTAATGAGTTTATATATTGGAATCCAAAAGATAATACATACGAAAGTAATCGTATCGGTACGATTCATGAAAAAACAAAAGCATTAGTTAATAGATTACTTGAAATACATCATGATCAGCTAGTTACTATAGGCATAACTTCATCAGGAGATGCGTTCGCAAGTGTATTTTATTGGGATTATCTTTGCGAATTAGCAAATAATCCTATTCCAGAAAATCTTAGAATAAACTTAAAAACCAACGGCTTACTAATGACCAAAGAAAGATGGATGGAAATAGAACCGTTGTTAAAACATATTTCTTATCTAGATGTTAGCATAGATGCTGCTACAGAAGAAACATACAGCAAAGTAAGAAAAAATGGTATTTTTAAAAAATTAATAAAAAATTTAGAAGACCTTGATGAGTTAGTATTCAATAAAAAATTTCCTAATTTAATCCATTGGCAAAATAATTTTATAGTTCAAGAAGATAACTTTAAAGAACTAAAACAATTTGTCGAATACGAAACATCATATAAATCTAAACACGAAATAAACATTACTTGTATAGCACAATGGGGTCATATGACCGACGAACAATTTAAATCTATGGCTGTATGGCAAGTGGATCATCCGCATCATCAAGAGTTATTAGATATATTGAAAGATCCTATTTTTAGACATCCATGGTTATGGTTAGGTAATTTAGCATCAATGCTTCCAAAACAGGAAAACATATGATTAACAAAGATGCTTTTTCGAATGGACAAGTTGATAGTAAACTTTGGCTATGCCAGGAATTAGAATCTATCGGATGGCATAGTAAACTAACTCGCGTATACGGCGGTTGGTACGGTATACTTGGGTTTTTATTATTAAGCAGACAAAACTTTAGAGTGGACCGTATTGAAAGTTATGATTTAGATCCTACTTGCGAATCTATTGCTGATATGATTAACGAAAATTGGGTAATTAAAGAATGGCAGTTTAAAGCCCAAACCGGAGACTGTAATCAAGTATTACCTGGTAATCCAGATTTAATCATTAACACTAGTACTGAACATTTTGAAACTATGGATTGGTTTAACAATATTCCAAACGGCACAAGAGTTATATTACAAGGCAACAATATGCCGCACGATGATCATGTGGTACACTCTGCTACTATCGATGATTTTGTCGCACACTATCCACTTTCAGAAATTATGTATCAAGGCGAGTTACGATTTGTATATCCTGAATGGAAGTTTACTAGATACATGGTAATCGGTATTAAATGATTACCACCCCTCGAGTTTACGAATAACATCTAACTCGCGAACCATAATTCCTTTGTTGTGCCAGTCACTGCGATAGTGACTTTTAAAGAATTTACTAGCATTTTCGTCTAGCATAGCAATAGGCAAATCTAATTGATTCATTAAATCTGGCGCTAATCTTGCCGCGATTTGTTCTGGATCATGCCCGTTGATAGTTTCGTATATTGCTTTAAGAGCATCAAAGTTTTGAACTTCTTTATAATCCCAAGTAGGATTAATCATTAACATATAGGTACCCATTCTAGCACCAAGTATAGACCATATTCCATTTTCTACATCTCTGCCAACATTTTGCCATATTGTTAAATGATCTAAATTACGATTGTTAACTCTTTGTTTAAATTCTGTAATATTAGGTTTACTGCCACGGTCAAGACACATCTTAACGCCTTCGCGGAATCCTGCTCGCCATGCTTGGAAAGGTGTAGCGTTGGGATATGTTGTACTATAACAATCGTACATAGCAATATAATTAGGATAAAAACAAAACTCCACATCATTTTCTGCTGTGCCATCGCTTGCTTCGTGTGTACGCATATTGTAAATAAAATCTTTAGTCCAGCAACTTAATCCACCGTTGCCATACATAAGTCCATTAATGTGATTACGGGCTCTCCAACGAAATACACAATTTTCGTCTCGTTCTTCCAATCGTAAAGAAAGATCAAAAAAGTTATCATCGGGAATATTATCACCGTCAATTAAAATAAATCGATCCGTAAGACTGACATCAGCCGCGGCCTTATGTGCGGCGTCTGATCCTTTGATACCATCTACTCTCATAGCCCATGGTACCATATTTTTAATTTTTACCCAATTTTCTTCTTTATTAGGTTCATCGTAACTTAGATATACACAATCTAATTCTGCTATGTCAATATGATTCAACGAAAACTCCATTTAATATTTGGTTCTGTATTCTTAACTACAATACTAATATCCTGCGGATGACACGGTGTGCCGCCTTTGGTAGGATACAATTTTTTAACTATTGCTGTATCAAGAAGTACAATACTGTTATTAATTACCTTAAAATGCTTAGGTGGATTAATATATACTTCCCATGGTATATCTATATATTTCCCAGGCAAATCTTCTTGACTAAAAAATAATGGCGCTCCTTGCTCGTCGTAGTACAACCTGTGTATTTTAACAACTGGGGAGACGGGCTCCAACGCGGCAAAGAATTCGTCTTCAGTCATCGTTACTCTTTTGATTATTACGGCGCTCTTGTACCGTCAATTTATCTTTACCTTTAACTGTTTCGTTATATCGCGGATTGCGACACATATTACAATCAGGCTGGCCACAGTCCATGGCATGATGTTTAGCGTAACGGTGCGGTTCGTCGATGGGATTACCGTGCGCTTTAGCAATCTTTAATTGTTTCCTAATTGCGTTCCATACTTTTTGTAAACGCTTGCTATGCTTAAATTTATCTTCGTCTTTACTCATTTTCAACATCCTTTATGTGATAATGTACAAAACCCCATTGTGCTACTGTATTAATCCTAACTCCTGGATTAGTGTGTTCTAATATTAACTCTTTACTCCAATCATTTGATACAATGGGTATCATATGTTTTTTCATATGAACGATAGTAGGACCAGAAGGTAAAGTTACATTCTCTGGCCCTATTAGAATGGCTGCCATTCCATATACTACATCAGTGGTAGGTATTTCGTCGGGAAATTTTAATAAAGGTTTATAACTTTCCCAATGTTCAAACATATCACGCACTAATCTAAAAAATTCTTCAGCTGTGTCACTAACTTCCCAATATGTAATAGCATTATACACATCAGGCAAATTGTTATTATCGAATATTTTACGATATGTTCTTGCCTTGCCAGGTTGATCATAAAAATCTCTACAACCTTGACTAATAACCACATCACGATTAGCAAACAAGTCCCACCAATGATCGATTGGGCTGGCGCACCACATATCTGCTTCCAACTTAATTGTTTTTTTATACGGGCTTGCTTGGTAACATTGCCAGTCATTGGCAAAGCCACCAAGATTGCCATGCGGTAACATATCTTCTGTTAATATTGTAATATTAACATCGGGATGCCACTGTAAAATACTATCCTTTAATTTATTGGCGCATTTAACATATACCTCGCCTATCGCCGGAATTAAATATCCTTGTTCAACTAGCAACAATGTCTCCTAAATGTTTTTTACCCATAGCATGAAAGTCCTGTGACAAAGTTATATAGCGTGGTTTTTGATCACTAGTTAAAAAATCTACACGATATTTGTCTTGTTCTAATTGTGTTAATTTGTGTGCCGGAGTTACTGACGCAAGTCCCCACGGAATATCTGTATGATTAAGGGTATGCCCATTTACTATACCTAAGGCAATGCTTAACGCAAAATCATTACGATATGTTGAACGAGCAATACCATATAAATTTCTATAGTGTTGCCAATTATTTTTTATCATAGTCATACAGTCAAAAATCATTTTTGCTTCAGCAGACCTACGAAACATCATTATTGTCGCCCACCACATAGGCATATTAAAATTACCGAAGTTGTTAAGTTCACTAAAATTATCTTGGTCAACTATATCATATGCTGTTTTGTGCGCTATAAAGTTTTCTGGCATTGCTATTACTTTTTTTAATTCATCGCTTGCCACTACATAGTCAGCATCTAATACTAATGTTTGCGACCATGGCGACAAATTATAAGCATCAGCTCGATTACCATTATACCAAGTTACATTTTCTTCTTGATCATCAAACTTTCTTGAATGGTTACCCTCGGGCGCAGCTTGTATTACTTGTTCGAAGAAATAATTATTAGGAACTAATTGATTAGTCACTACCGCAACTGGCAAATTTAAATGTCTGCGTATATTTTTTGCTGACCAATTAGCCATAGCTAGATAATCTATATGTTCATTATTAAAAGCAAAAATTAATACGCCGGTTGTCATCTATTTTTATTAAGTTCGTTGTACTCTAATAACCAAGCATCCATTTGTTCTCGATATCGTTGTTGTGCCAGCATTTTTAATGCGTGAACATTAACTTTGATTGGATTATCATATAAATCAAGTAACACTACTTCGATTTCTGTTTCGCAAGATTTTAAAAATACAATCAATTCGGGACTAGCTTTAAACATTCCGCCATTATAAGCAAATATCAATTTACCTTGATATTTTTCTTTGAGAGTTCGTTTGGCCGCTTCGTGTTCAAAACGGCTACGGCCGTGAGCAACTAATTTGTCAGTATCCATACAGTTATTATACTACAGAAAGGTGTAAAAGTAAAGGGACCGAAGTCCCTTTGGTAAAACTAAAAGTGCCGTTAGGCGAACATTATGCTGCGGTAGAAGCTACTGATGGAGTACCCCAAGTATTTGTCAAATAAGTTGTTTCTGGTGGGAAATATGTTACTACTGTTGCTCCTGCTGTACCAAAAGTAATACCAGTTGTTGCTGTGCCGCCACTAATTTGTGCTGTTGAACCTGGATTGGTATCACCATTATCGTACCATGTTGTTACTAATGTTAACGATGATCCACTAAATGCCGCAGTAACTTGAACATAGTTACTTGAATAAGCTGTACCGCTATCAAATTGCTTGTAAATTACAACCGGCGTTGATGTTAATTGAGCAAATCCTGTACCAGTAGTTAAAATAGACGGAGTTCCGGTTCCACCAATTTTTGTAGTTCCTGTATATGTTACACCATTAATTGTTTTAGCTGCGCCTGTACTTGACAAGTAAATTGTGCCGCAAACAGTATTAACGAAATTGTTCCATTCTGTGTCTGCTACTGTACCAGTAGATGTTTTACTAAATTGAATTTTAACAGTAGCGCCAGCATTAAAGAAATAACTTGCCGCTGCCCCACTACTAAATGTAATTGTATCTGTAAATGTTGCTGTCCAAGCTGCTGAACCAGATCCTTTACCACTTGTTAAACTAGAATTACCTGTCCAACCTGTATATTGACTACCTTGTGTGGACGCATTATACTGATTTGTTGTACAATTATTAATATCTGTTTGTACATTTGATAATACAGAAATAACTTGACCTGCTGTAGGATTAGTTCTTGATGTAATTGATGTACCTTGATGACTTGCTTCTGAACTAATTGTAGAATTCAAAGAAGCCCATTGAGTAGCTGTAACTGTGCCGGCTGTCGAAACAGTAGTTACTGCTGTTTGGCCATACAAAGTATTCCATACGGCATTAACACCGGTACTAAAGCCATTAAAATCTGATGCTTGAATTAAGCCGCCGCTTGTATACGTCATTCTTGTTCCCTAATTATTTGATAGTGACAATAGCTTCAACGGAACCAATGCCGGAATCTAATTTGTCTACGAGTGAGCGGCCGATAACATTAAATGCCGTTGCTTCGCCTGCTTTAGCAGCTCTTGCCATACCATTACCTGCGGAAACTAAACGGTCACCCTTTTGTACAACACCCGTAACCTGAACTGGTACACGGCCTGTCATAGCAACTGGAGGATGTGTTATATCGTCACCTGCGCCATTATTCATTAAGTAAGCTGCTTTTGTACTTATCACACCAAATACAGATTCACTTAGTTCTGTATTGGATTTTGTAATTTCAGCAGATCCGCCAAGCTCAACTACTGTGCCTGGCGCATAAGCTGTATCAGCTTCAAAGCGTTCTGCTACGTCAGCATAGTTAGCTGTAATACCATACGCACCACTGACAATTCCAGTAGCGCCATTAATTGTCATCGCTGTTGATGGAGTTCCTGCTTTATTAACAACAAAATTAATATTGCCGTTGTTATCAGAATTAGTTAAATTAACATTTACGCCAGATACACTAACTTTAAAATCACTGTTAGCGCCTACTGCCAATCCTGTGTTATTAAGTACAGTTAATGTGCCTGTAGTAGATGTATTAGCATCTGTACGCATAAACGAAGTACCAGATACACCATTTAAACTTAATGAGTTAGATGCTGTGCCTTGGAATAAAGGAACTTGTGAACCAATACTTGTAGCAAGTGTAATACCTGGACGAATTGTTGTAAATCCTGGGATAGCTGTTTGTGGAGTAAAGGAAGCATCTTCAGAAATAAAGCCGACGATTGTATTGTTTACATATAATTCTACAACAATGTGTGATGTAGCTGTATTATCAAGGATAGTAGCTGGCAGAGCTCCAGTAATACCTGTAGTTGAATTATAAATTGGACCAACTAATAACCATGCGGAACCTGTCCATACATTTAATTGTTGTGCTGTGGAGTTATACCATAAATCGCCAACGGAGTTATTTGTTGGAGCTGTACCAGATGCTTGTGAGCCGCCTAATGACTTAAAGCCTGTGCCATTATAAACTTGTAGAACACTAGTTGTAGTATCAAACCATAATTGTCCTGTTAAAGGGGCTGATGGCGGAGTGCTGTTAGCAGCATTTTCTAACAAATGTACGAAATTGTCATCCAGAAATTGACCGTAGCCAGCATAGTTTTTGCCGACTAAGACTTGTGAACAAGCAGATGAATTGATAGTTCCATCTGGAATGGTACATAAAATATTACCATTTGTTAGATTAATTGTATATGACATTTAGTTTACTCCGTCCTTTTTATTATTTATGGCCATTTAATATATACATATTTATGCTCTTTCAACATAGTTGTATGTAGGAAAATTAGGACTTTTTAATCTATAAAAAATTTTACTTTTGCCTAATTTTAATGATTTTGCCGCTTCAGTTAGAGAACGATATAAAATTCCTTCTACTATTACTGGGGTTTTTTCGGCAGAATCTGTTATTTTTGCTCTAGCTTCGAGTGTTTTATTATGATGCTGTTCACCCTTAGCCAACATAGCAATACTTCTCTTTAACCGACTTTCTGATGATTTTGCTTGGTGATTATCACCTTTGGATAATGCTGTTAAACTTTGTTTTTCTTTAGTTTTTTCACTAGTTACTTTACCTAAATGAGCAAGTCGATTTTTTTCTCTTGCTTCTGGCATTTTTGCTGACGAAACAGCATTAATACATATATTGGTAAGTATTCCGTTAGCATCATAATCTTTACGACCAAACATTAATATATGATCATCTTCGAGTCGATATGCTAAATTCTCGTCAATAATATTAGTAACCGGATATTCAACAGTTGGTTCTAATCCAAGTCTACGAATTTTAGCAATCTTTGCATCTTTTCGTTTGTTAATGCCAGCGTCGCGCCCGTTTAAATGATCGTATGCCCGATTACCTTTGCCTTTTCCTACATAAAACGGAAGGCTAGTACGCGGGTCAATTAGATAATATATATAATACATTTATGCCGCACTTAAATTTGTCAAAGTTTGTATCCGCAAAGTGTAGTCAATTTGAATTTGACGGTTCAAACTTTTCTGGACCGGATGGAATATGACATGGGTGATTAAGAACAAATCTGTAGCAGAACCGTTCCAACATTGTAATCCTAGTTCATCAAATACATATTCTCCATTGAAATTGGTGCTATTATCAAACGCTTGTTGCCCAGCAGGTTGACCATAATCTAACAAACAAGATACTAAAATGTCTGTATATGGGTTTCCTGAGGTATGCAACACCGTCATATTGTTATTAGCGGGGTCTAAGTTTGCGGCTGAATTTTGATCTACTACTTGAGCATAAGTTTCATTGTATAAACTAGCATTTTGCCCAGTTACATTAGGTGGCAAATATGTGATAACTCCAGTAGGATCAACTGCTGATCCGCCATTTCCAAATGCCATAGTATAAATCCAGCCTGTTGGGGCATTTGAAAGGGTACTAGCCATAGCAATTGAAATATTTTCGTAATTGATGGCGTTCTTTTTATCTACTAAAACTTCACCGGTGATTGGATCTGTTATTTTGATAAATCCTTCTATCTTTGCTAAACCTGGTTGAATAATCATGCTTTCTGCTCCACAAATACTTTGCGAGTTTTTGGGTCAAAAATCTTCACAAAACCATCTACAGTTACTGACCCAGTATCATTAGGCCGTTTTTCAGGTTTAACTTGCTCTTGTTGCTGTGTTGGTGTTTTATTTTCCATCGTTCTTTATTTATTATGATTCGTACCCAGTGTAAACCTTATAGATATTTACCTTAATTTATACCCCTTAAAAAGAGCGCCGCAGGAGTATTAGTTTCCTGTAAAGGAACCCCATTAGACGGTGTGCCTGCTCCCTGAGCATACCAAGTTACCCCACGCCGTACTAATATAGTAACCCCTTCGCCGTCTGCTGGCGGAGTTTCAAATGCTACTGTTACAGTATCTGTGTTAGTTATGCCGTATCCACTAGTTTGTAATTCGCCGCCTAAATAAACTTCTACTGCTTCTATGTTGCTACCCATGCCTGGATCGTACTCGCCATCTGGGCCAGTAGTCGAATAAAGGGTACTATCGTAAGGGATAGAGCCAGTCCAATCATTAGCATTGTTAAGATTGATATCTGTAACAAACACATTAGTTGTACTATCGCCTAAGAAATAATTACTTTGAACATAATTTTGGAATTCTTCTGGCATTAAGTTACCACGGCCCATATCATATACTAATGCGCCAACTGCGTGAGGAGCAGCAGCCGTTCCAGCTGTGCCACGAAGTAAACTAGAAATAGTATTAGTTGATAAATCAATATCTCGATACATAATGCGCTCGCCATCGATTGTTACTACACCCCAAACATTAGCAGCAAAGTTTGGAATAGTTAACGCACCGGCGTCGGCAACATGAATAATATCATCAGTTGATGTTACCGGTTGAGTTACTGATGTAGTTGTAGCAGGAGTCATACGATATGTTGCTTGAACTCCGCGCATATCTTGGAATATACGGAATTCCATAGTTTCTGGAACTACTGAACTTGTTACATTGGTTACTACTAACACATCAGTAGTTTGTAAAACACGATTGTTTAAATTCAATACATTGCCATCAATAGTATAATCTAAATAAGCAGTTAATGTTTTACCATTCAGTGATACCCAAGGGCGAGCAATGTCTTTATAAGATTGATATAATACTAAATCATTAACATAAACAACTTCACCTACGGTAGCATCGTATTCGCCAGGATCTGATGATGGAGCGCCAGGCGGATTATCAAAATCTGTTGAATCAAATGCTTCATAAACAGCTACACCTTCGGTAACAGGACCATAGAAAATTTGAGTTGATAATCTTTGTTCACGAGTATCATTGAATGTTGTTACTGAAATTAATTGTCCAGCTCGCGGAATGATGCCTGCGCCTGATACAAAAGTTAAAGTTTGAGCAATTGGATCAATAATATACTGAGCAGAAATATTTGTTGCTATGTATATTTCTGCGCCAGCAGTTGGAGCTGTATTAAATTGTACATACGCATTACCGCCACTAGTGGTTATTGAATAGTTAAACGGCAGAATATAAGTTCCAGCAAGATAAACTAACACATTACCGCTTGGAATAGTTGTAGGATCAACATTAAGTCGTTGTGGGAACTCAAATGTAGTTGTTGTACCATCGCCTACATAAGGAACGCCTGCGGCACCAATAGCAGTAATACCGCCAACTGTAACTATAGCATTAACAGCATTTGTGTAAGATAAACTAAATGCTGGATTCAATGAATATACAAGTTGCCCTGTTGCTGTTACTGTAATTTCTTGAGATACTGGTAAACTCCAACTATAATCAGTAGTTACATCATTGATAGTTGTAGGCTCAATTACTACTAAACTTATAAAGTCAGTTGATGTATATGTTGTTGTAAATTTTAAACGAGTTGTGCTAAATGAATTATACGCATAAGTGTAATTGGTATTATTTAAATAATTTCCATTAACAAATATAACAAATTCTTGGATTGCTGGTGTGGTCCCGTCTGCTTGATAGTATGCTACAGGAACAATAATAGTATTTCCTACATCAGCACCGTTATAAACATTCTTATAAACTTGGTTTCCGCCGCCTAATTCATACACATATATACCTAATTGGTCGCCGTTAGCTATTAATCTTGAAGATGTATTAATAGTAAAGGTTTGGTTTGGCCAATCAACAGTATAATCTACGCCTTCGGATAAATCGTAACCTTGTGTAGCATCAGTAATTTCTATATCAAATGGATATGGGAATAATCCAGCAAAACTTGTAGTTGGACTACTACTGTTGTATATAATTTGTTTTACTGCTTGTGGAAAGCCATGTCCAAGGCCCTGCCAGTCAGCACCCGGTGTTGTATAAACACGCATATCTAAGGTGTCAAATTCAATGCCTGGCACTAATTCTTCTGGTGCGTGACTTTCAAATGCGTCAACATACTTGCCGCCATCTACATTGATTGAAGTTGGACGAGTTCCTAAGTACGGATCTAAATAGCTACTTTCAAATATTGTATCTAATAAGCCTAAATCGTAAGTTGGTTGACCATTAGGATCGTAAGAAATATTATCAAATGGGTTAATGTCAAAACTTCCGCGGTCATATCCAGTATCTTGCTCAAATGTTAATGCTGCTACTTGAACGCCTGGATAATCTATGCCATCAATTAATAACGGTAACGATAAACCAGGATTGTTTACAGTACTAACATAATAACCCATTGTGCGATTTACGCCGCTCAACAAGTTAGCATCAACTTTTGTCCATTGTGTTGGATCAAATACAGAATTTGTTACTGATCCACCGGTGCCGTTAGCACTCCATACTATATTGTCATATCGAACCTGAGTGCCATTTTCATAAGTTGTGTTAGCTTCCCAATCAATAATAGTTGACTGATATTCATAACGGTCATATTTTAATGTAACATTAAAGGAACGAACTAATGGATTACCCATTATTGATACTGCTTGTGCTATTTGCCCAACAAACTCTAATGTAGCACTTCCGTTGACTACTGTTCCTGTTCCAATAGGTTCAATATTTCCTAAATTGCCGCCAGTAACAACTTGATAGATATTATTCCAAGATGTAATAATAGATGCGTTTGAATTTACTGCTAAATTTGCCACCCATGTAGTTGGATCGCCCGGTAAGCCACCACCACTGATTGTAATAGTAGCATCGGTTGTGTAACCTGATCCAGGATTTACTACGGTAATTCCAATTACTTGTCCAGTTGAATTAATAATTGCTGTCATCACAGCCGGTGTTACACAAGTACCAGTTACAGTAACAACAGGCGCAGAAGTGTATCCTGCTCCACTCTTAACAATTACAGCTTTTTCAACAGTTAGGAAATAATTTTCAAACCATTGACTATATAAACTTGGTGATTGCCAAATTTGTGCGTTAGGCGGAGTATCACTTACAGTTGAGTAATTAGTTGTAACTGCTTCTGTATAAGGAGTTAATATTGGACTAACAAACTGAGGAACCTCTAAAGTAGAATTCCAATAAGCTGGCAAATCATAATCAGTAATATCGCCTAAGAAATCATCTTCGCCGGTGTATATTAAATTAAATTGTCGAACTTGGACATGGTAAGGTTTAACTTCTTGGAAATAATTTAATACAAAGTCTTGATTATCAGACAAGTATGTTTGGTACGGCAATAAAGAACGAATATTGTGATTTACATCGACATAACTCGTTTTAATTAACCACGATGGATCTGTAAATTCACTGTAAACATAATTAAAGACTAAGATTAAACTACTATTACGCTCTATTTGTAATTCGTCGATATAAATTTCTTCATTTAACGCACGAATAATATAACGAGTTTCAGTTTGTGGTGTTTCGTCAAAGTATTGAGAATCAAATACTTGAGAATCAAATCCAAAGTTACCAACTGAGTAATTCCATAAATCTTCAGCAAATGCTATTGTGCCGTCTTCTAATCCTACTCGTTGCCAATCAGTAACAGGATTTAATCCTGTACGCAAATAAATTTCCCATTTACCAGAACCGTTAGTAATAACACGAACTGATGAGCCAACAGGTGCTTGAGCATAAGTCAATGTTGATAACTGTCCATAATTTTGTACTGCTGCGACTGGCGCAACTGTAGAATTATATCCAGGCAAGTACCAATTGATATAATACCAGTAAGATGGAGTATTATAACTTTGTACTTGTATCAACGCTAATGTTTTATCGGCTTGTACTTCATAAATTGTCCATAAGCCTGCTTGACTACTATCGGACAACACAAGATACTTGTAGCCAACCGGCACAATGTTAAGATTTTGATAACCTAAAATTTCCAAATTAGCTACTTCAAAATTCCAAGCACCACTATTTGCGGCTGGAGTTGGTTCCGAAGCATTTAATAAGTTGAAACTACGAGTTTCAGTAATAGGGAATTGTGCTAATACATTATTGGCACGGCCTAAATAGTTTTCTAAAGCCGTAAATCTGTCAGCAAACATACTTTGACGAGGACGGAATTGTACTCCAAATTGCATTCCTAGGCTTAATGTTGGATCTGGTACTGCGTGGCCGGCTGTGTCTACTCCACAGAAGCTATCTAACAATTTACGATATAGCTGTGGGTTTAAGAAAGATTTAGCAATACCATCTTTAATAATCTGATACTCTTGGTGTATTACCGCATCATTAAGTTGACGGTCAAAACCAACACTTAAAATAGTATTAGTTGCGTTTAATAAACTTTGGGCATTATAAATTGCTATAGTCGAAGCATTAAGCCCAGCAATATAAGGTAATCCGCTACTACGAGGATCTAAAATATAATTAGATACGCCGCTAGAACTTAATGTTTTGCCAGCACCAGATGCTATAGTAGTAATACCTTTAACCCAGAAATAATATAATGTAGTAAAGATATTATTTGTGCCTAATTGTGATGCTACGCAATAACTTGTTGAGCTTAACGGAGTTCCTTGACCAGAATAACTAGCTGGAGGGTTGGTACTTTCTACCCATTGATAAATGTCTACACTACTTCCTGGGAAGGTTGTGCCCCAACGACGACTAGCATATACTATGTCATCTTGGTTAGGATCAATAAATCTTACAGTATCAGTATCCCACCACATTTGGCCAATATGTTCACTACCCCATTGCTGGCCGTTGTTATGAACTGTGCCTTGATTATACTGAGCAGGATCAACTGCGCCAATATAATCAATGTTTCTACGAGCAACCCCAAGGATTTTACCTTGTAATGGATCAAAGAAATCAAAATATGTTTGTGTTTCGCCAGTAGCTGTAACATTTACACCTATTGCTTGTCCGCCGTTATAACTGAATACGCCATCAATAGCATATACATCAACTACTGGTTGTTGTGTGCGTATCGGTGCCCATGCTGGTGTGTCTGCTAAATTATCAAATACTGTAACATAACCAGCAGAACTTGTGTTTTCGATTGTGCCACCAGTAGCACCAACCATTAATTTGCCAGTAGTATAGTTAACAGAAGTTCCAAAATGGTCTCCTGTTTGAGTAATACTGTTATAAATTTGTTGGCCGAACGCAAATTGTCCAGGATTATTGATATTATTAGTACTACTTGGGAAGAAATCATAGGTATATGCTACGCCGCCATTGTTAACTGGGTTGTAGAATGTAGTACTATGTTCATCGAAGTATGTTTGGCCAGCATCAAATGTTGTTGGTTCGTAAATGTTACCGTTAGGAGAGCCAACAATTAAATTAACCGCACTACTATCAATACTTAAACTTGCTCCAAATTGTCCATTAGTTACTGGTAATGGGCTTAAAATTTGTTGTGTGAATACAAAAGTATCAAATCCTAACTGTGTAAACACTGAATTAACTGGCCCTGGCAATACAGTAATTAAATTATTAGCATTTCCAGCGGTAGCATTTTGTACAGAAATAGTTAAACGACCAGATACTACTGTTACAACTCTTCCAGGCGTTGGCGCATAAACAAAATAAATGTTTTGTGTTGTTGGATCATAAGAATAATCTCCACCAACAGTTTGTAATATGTTATCAAGATAAACTACAGTAGTATAAGAACTCGCATCAGCATACAAAGTGCCAATATTAAATACTTTAGTAGTGCCATCTGTAATAAATTCTAAATCAGATGTTACTTGTGCTACTACATTAGGAATACGAGCAGCATTGATAGCGGCCGCAAATCCAACAACTGTGTTATTTGGCGCTACCGGCACTGTTACTACCGTATCATTAATACGCAAAGTTCCTGTGCCAAATAAAGTTGGATTAGCAATCGTTGATGTTGTAACTCCGTAGACTCTAGATTGATTTACTTGATGATCTACCGAGCCAGCATCTAATAAATGTGTGCTATCAAACGGTGCGCCAATATATAAACTACAATTTAACGGACAAGCATCGAGTGCTAATCCGTAATTAGCTTCGGCATCTACTGTATCGCTAACTAATTCTTGAATTTGAACTATTTGATTAGTTTCAATTTCAATTATATCGCCGTAATTAAATTCTATATTAGAGAATACAATATTATTGCCGTTAACTGTAAATTGTCCTAATACGGCTTGTGCTGTTGTCAACAAGAAAGTTTCATTAACACTTACTGCCACAGGACCAGTAACATTACCAGGAACAGTATATGTCATTTGTGCTGGGTTTGATACAATATAACGAATAACACTACGGTCAAATACATATACTACGCCAGCGTCTGTTGCTCCATTTATATCAGCATTTGGGGCGCCAACTATTATTTGACGGCCATCAGTAGTAGTTGTTACGCTAGCACCAAACATATCACCAGATATTGAAGATGATGAAGTAATATTTGTAACATACTGCCAGTATGTTGATGTTATTACATTAATTTTAGCGCCTAAGCCAGGAATTGTTACAAAGGTTAATACGGTTGTATTATTGTCAAATGTATAATCTATATATGGACGCTGAATTACTCCATTTACCTTAACAACAAAACTACTAATAGAAGTAGCATTGTACAAATATTGATTTAAAGCAAAATTGTTAGTATTACTTGGGCCATTGCCAATATAAGAGAAGCCAGTTATTTGACCTAGTGTATTTTTAGCGGTTACTGTAATTACTAAATTATTAGCAGGGGCGGTGCCGCCAATTTGAGTGCCATCGATTGTAAGTGTATCGTTAACGCGATAACTAGATCCGCCATCTGCTAAAGTAACATAGTATTCGCCGCGAGTATTTTCAACTGTGAATACCGCTCCTACTCCAGTGCCGGAGGTAGAATTTTGTTGTACACCATAGTAATAGTAATCATCTAGCTGAGTTTCTAGATTGCGAGTCATTACTAATTTTTGTCCGTTTGTTGGCGGAGCTGTGAATATTAAATTATTTTGATTTAATGTATAATCTACACCAGGTGTTAATTTAAATCCGCTCAATGTAACAATCATTTGACCTGGATATTGCGAATTAACTTGTATCTCGTTTGAATATTGATAAACTAACGCATTATTTTCAACTGTATACGCAACAGTTTGAATTTCTACTTCAATTTTTTCATATGCGTAAACTGTATTGGCACCTGGTGCACCAACATACAACCACTTTTCGTCAAGACTGATAGCACCCGAGGTTCCAAAACCAATAGCTCCAAAATTTAAATCTGGTGGCACAAGAATCTGTGCTATTGCCATAGAATTTAAAGCTGAATCTCTATATATTACTGCCGCATAGCCTGTGCCTGACATACTAGTGTTAGCACCAGCGATAGCCCAGTTAGAATTTCCAAAAGCTAGCATATTGCCAAAATTACTAGTTTCTGGAACGCCAAGACTTAGTGTAGTTCCAAATTGATAATCATTTATTACACTCTTGAAGTAAGTTAATACTGAGCCCGCTCCAGCTTCTCCTGTTGGAGCGCCAACTAAAGCCGCAAAGTTATTTTGTGTCTGTGCTATACTAGCACCGTACTGATTAGAAGCAACTAATCCTGGAGCAATAGTCGAGCTTGTTGTAAAAGGTGTTTGTTTTTGTACCGTTTCCCAGTGGCCGTCGCCATTATTATCAATCCAAGCAATAGCGCCAGGTACTAAGCTATTAACATAAGGTAATGAAGCTATATCACTAGCTTGACTTACACGAGCACTTTGTAAATGGAATACTAATCCGTTACCGCTAATTGTTGTTACATTAGTATTTGTAAACGAAAATGCGATTGTTAATGTTGTTGGTGTTGGCACACTTAATACTCGATATACACCATTTGCTCCAACATTAAAATATTTGATAATAATTAAATCAGCAACTGACAAGTTATGCGCCGCATTAAATTGAACAATACTAGTGCCATCAAGGTTATCTGTTAATTGAATCATTTGACCAGGGACGCTTGCTACTCGGTATACACCCCAGTCATAACTATTAATCTTGGCAATCCAAATATAAGTTCCAATACCAATATTATTAATATCCGCACTAATAGCAGAAGGATCTTCAAGACTGAATACTGTAACATCAACATCATCTAAGCATACATAACCGGCACTAGGAAGTGCTGACGATAAGCTACTATTTTCGTATGTTGTTGGCAAAATATCAGGAGATGTAATATTGTAACTTTCTCTCCATAAATTATTCAAATATACTGCTTGATTTGCTTGACTTGTTTGTCCAGGATTAATAATTTGTATAGTCGATGGATTATAAGGCAATAATGCTTGATTTAATTGAATCTCAAAATAACTCTTGTTAGCTTGAGCTCCATAAGTGCCAGATAAGACGCCCCAATTTTCGTAAACATTGTAAGCGCCACTTTCTTTGCCATTAAGCTGAGCTGTATTAAAAATTTCTGCCGCTTTCAATGTTCCTTTTGATCCAAGGAATTGTTGATAAATTTGAACCTGTGTTACACCATTAAGATTCATATCGCTCATATATGTTCGAGGACGGAATCCAATTAATCCAAACGCAAATAAATCATTGTCGCTAGTTAAATTAGCGGTGTATACATTATAAGTATCAACTAATTGATCAGCTTTATTAGCTAAGTTAGGTAATAATCCATTATCAATAGCTTGGTAATCACTCTTAACCCAATCAGCATAGTTAAATGTTTCCTGAGGTTCACTAATATCAATAGCTTGCCAATATGTATTTTTATACAATACAATTTCGCCTTTAGTATACTTGTGATATTGTTGCCATTCCTGAACATTGTTTAAGTTAAGTATGAAACCTTGAGCATTAAGTTGGCCATCCCACTCTGTAGTTGTAGAGGCTATTAAACTCAAGCGTACTTGACGAGCCGCGGTGATTGGATCGTAAATTAAATCGTTGTATTGACTAGTATTATTCAATACAATCATATCTTCGTAATTTGTAAACTTTAATGTAAGATAGTTAATTGTTTGGCCGTTAGTTGTAGTAACAGAAAATTCGTTGCCATTACGGTTAACAACCATTGTTCTAACATCAAGTACAAATCGATTTTGATCTAACAACATATTTTCTGGTGTAACACTAGCAATAGTGTCCACAATACTAATAGGTTGACTAGCTTTGATAGTAGTAGCACAAGGATTTAAATTAATCATTGTGCCTGCTTGCCATCCTTGAGCGCCAAAGTATAAAAACTCTTGCGCCATTTGTTTCCAATCTAATGTATAACCGTTGTAGATATCATCAAATACTAATCCTTGACTTGTAAGCCATGCTCCGTAACCTAATAAAAAGTCGCAAACACTAGCAGGACTTGTGAATACATAGCCATAAGGAATTTGTTTTACATTAGCTGTATATTGTGAAGGTACTTGAACTGTTATGTCGCCTGCTGAAATAGTTTGATATAAGCCAACCGGACTACTTACTAATATTTCAAAATATGGTTGAACATTGCTGTATCCAAATACAGAATAGCCGATGCCGCCACCTTCTAGTTCTTCTACTTGTACAATTACAGAACTATATGTAATCTGATTAAAAGGTTGATTTTTATAAAATAATAAATCATAACTTGTTGGCGGAATCAACAAACTATTATTTGTAGAGTTTGGGCCAGCTCTTTCAGTGAATAGTTGTACATACACTGGATCAGAGAATGAAGCCATACGATAACATAGTCGTACATCTAAGTTTGCTAAATCTTCAGTTAGTGCTGTAGTACTATTAATGCCTGTTTGTTGATTATAATCAACAATCCAGTTGATATAACTTGCTTTACTTACTCCGTTACCATACACTTGAACGCCAGAAGCATCTAAACGATAACGATTGTTCATCAAATACTGACCTAATGTAGTATTGTAACGATATAAATCTCTGTCGGCGAATAATGAGAAAAACTGTGCTGGCTTAGTTAATGCCAACAAACGCATAATAGCAAATGGATAAGAACTACTCTTCCACCAAGATGCTTGTACTGGTCCGCCATCGCCAGCTACCCAAGATTGTTGGAATCCATATGGATCATTTTTGCCCATAACAGATTCAAACGGAGGTAATAGTTCGCCTTCTGATCCGGCAGGAATAATTTCACTTAATCCAGGACGAGCATATTCAGGTAATACATAAGGACCTGTTGGATCGGCAACTAAGCCAAGTTCCATATCATCCCACAATACTGTATTGCCATCAGTATAAGGAGCAGGACCATATCGTGTAATCCACCAAGCTGGTTCTTCCGAAAATCCAACCATTTCCCAAGGTGTAGTATTAGGAGTTTCTGTATCGTAGAAGTAACGATAAATTCCACGCCAGTTACCTTGTAGGAATTCTGTGCCATCAATGCGATTAGCAGCTTGAATATAATTGTATGTGAAAGGATTATCAGCAACATAATTTTGTTGTGTATAATCTACTTTATTTTGTCCAACCCAAGTTAAAAAGTCTTCACTCATTATTTGGTTAACTTCTTCGTAACTATATGGAGTTTTACGGAAGAAGCCAGGCAACAATGCTGTAGTTTGTGCTGGGTAAAAATCAGGATCAACTTCATCAGTAGTTAATGGAATTGGATTGTCATCAACTTTGATGTTATCGTATATACGCTTTTCAAATTCAAGTAATACTTGATCACGAATGTCACCAAAAGCAATAGTGATGCTGCCATCGTGTCCTTGAATTACTACTGTTGGCTCTGAATAAGTTTCATCAACAAAAATACTTGGAGTATACTTAGGATATAAGCCCATTTTACTTGGTGTGTTAGGACACCAGCTGGCTACAGTAGTTGGATATTCATTAATCGTTACAACATCGCCAACATTTAATGGTATTAAAATTGTTAATTTAGGAGCGTCAGGTGATACAACATATTGACTGTTACGAACTAATAATACATTATTAACATATACTAATAAACCAAGATAATTTGACGAAGTAAAGTCGTATGTTTGAATTGTGTTAAATGTTGCGGTAGTAATAGGATTTACAACTGTTGTACTAGAAGTATAATTTGTCCCAACAGGCAACATATCTGACCAATAAAATGGATCAGAACTTGTTAAACTTTGTGTAATATTTCTTACACCTAAATCAAGAATTTGCGAAACAGTTTCTGTGCCGTTAAGATTTAATTGTGTAACTGCCGTTAACAATTTATTTTTATATTTGATATATTCTCTACTGTTATATTCTAAAGCAGCAAAAATATCATAGTTTGGTGAGCGTAAGAAATATCCAGCTAATGTTAAAGGCGAAGATTGTTGTAAAATTAATTGGCCAAAAGGAACAATGTCGCCTAAGTCGCGAGTATTATTTCTTCCATTTATAGGACCTTGTAAATCAACTAAATTTTCGCAAATTGTACCGTAGTGATTACGAATTGTACCTAAACTAAATTGTTTTGAATTTCCGTTGAACGGATTGTTTTCAAGATTGATAGGAACTTCATAAAAACCTTGTGCGCTTACTTGACTACTATAAGCAAGTATTTCAATTATATCACCAGTAACATAAGTGCCATTTAATGTAATAGTAGAAACATTAGTAGTAGTATTGACTGAAAGTGTATATATTGATGGAACTTGATAAACATTATTAACAAATACTTGTACTGCTGGAACATCGAGACTTGTTTCAACAGCAATGTCAAGTTGTAATGGAACACCAGCATAACTAAATTGAAATTGTTGGCGAGGTAATGATGGAATCGCCGCTGTTTGCCAGCCAATCTCTGGAGTAAATGCTATTCTGTCTGAATATTGATAAACAAACCCGCTACTTACATTTACTGTAGTACCTGTGCCAGATGGAGTATAGATAAATGTGTCATTATATAAATTATTGTCGAATAAAATATCACCAATATTATCAATACTAAAGAAAGCTAACGGAATGCCTAATACAGCATCAGCTGGATTATCAGGATTTTCAGCGTAGCTTAATAATTTACAACCAGTGAAGTTTGTACTTGGGTACTTTTCTATATCGCCAAAACTATATCCATTGATGTCATAAACATCAAACAAAGGTGGTTGATTAACCGTAGATTTTTGTTGTGTAGCGTTTAATCCCTCGGCAAGTACTTGTGTTGCGTATGATTGAACCACCGGTGTTGTATTAGCTGGCTGAGTAGAGCTTGAAATAATCCAAGGATTTTGCGGAGGACTCCACGAAACGCCATTATAATAAAAACTTTGTCCAGTTAAAGTATTTCCATTAAGGCAAACTGTCGTTTGATTTGCTAATGCTGGACTATAACTTGTAGGCGTTAAATCAATAATAGGTACGGTTGATACTTCCGGATCCACTACTACAAAATTAACTTGATAAATTTGATTAGCAACTTCTGGATTAGAGTCGGCAGCAAATATAACTAAACTGCCATCGACTAAATTATAACCATCTACTCCGTAGCTTGGTTGCCCATTAACATTAAGTAATGCGTTAGTTTGTGTAAAATCAATAATATTAATTGCAGGAAGACCTTGTGTGCCAAAATTAAATAATTTTGTTCCGGCACGGAATTCTAAAATAGGACGATTAGCTCGCTGTACATTGGTAAAATCTGGTACTATATCATTATACGCGGCCGCGGCATCAATAACATCAATGTGGAACCAGCGATTACTACGACTCCAAGGATTAAGATCCTGACTAGCCATATTGATGGTCATATAATCAGGAACGACAGGTTCACCATCGATTTCTACAGCGTAAGTTTCAGGAACTACTAAACTAGTTTCTGGTACTAATACAATACTTGATCCTACACCTTGTACATAATATGTATTGCCTACATAACTTGATGGGTAAACTGTACCTTCAAAAACAATTTTAAGTCCGTTTGTAAATGTTACCCCATTTGGACTTACATAATTAGTTTTACCTAAAATATCTGTGTCAACATTAATAAAAGCATTGATGCTAATAGCATTAATTGTGCCGCTGTTTACATAACTTTCGGTAACTGTACTAGAATAAGTTACTGTCGATGTTGTACATCCAGTAACAACATAATCGCCATTGTATTGTGCTGGATTAACTTCAGATACAATAATTGTACTACCAATAGAATATGGTGCTGTTTGTTGTGCGGCAAATGTTAATGTTACTGATGTGCCAGTTGAAGTTATATTTGTAATCGATAAAGGCGGTACATTATTATTAGTGTTACCTTCGATTAAATTAATTACGCCAAAAATGCTTGGATCTATACTATCTTGATAGTATAACTGTGGCAATGCGGCAGTAAGCAATGGCATCTGTGTAAAAAAGCCTTCAGCATTTTTATACCACTGAGTATTAATATATTGTGCGCCATAAGCAACAGAAAATTGTGTTAAATCTGAAATTGACAAAATACTGTTAAGTTTTATAAATGGCACACCGTTAACATCATTAACATATTGAATTTGCCACAAACTGAATTGAATGGACGGATCAGTAATTGGAGTTGCTTCAGCAAATGCTGTAGTATCAAATGCCCCGGTTTGATTATTATCAGAAGGCTGTAATGGATCAAAAGGTGTAACATTATACCAACCGCCCGAGTCTGGATCAGATGACTGTGTAGTAAAAATTAATGTACGAGAATTAAGGTTAGTAATTCCGTCAATACCTTGTGGATTGTTTGTTAAAAATTGTTGTACTGAAACTCCGTTAAGTTGATCGTAAGTAAAAGACGAACAAATTAAATCAACCTTTCCTGTTGTTGATGTTGGATATCCAATATAAGGCATAGAATAATAAAAATTCTGTGCGTTAACATCAGGAACATTAAAAGTTACGGTTCCGAGATCAATACCGTTATTAACAACTCCTAAAACATCTCTATCAGAGATATTAGGAGACCAAGGCAAGCGTCCATCAACACCAGGTTCTGTTTGTATCCAAAATTCTGGGCCTGTGCCGGCAGAAGCATCAATGATGTTAAGTTGACCGCGTAAATTAAATTCTAAATCGTTACAATAGTATAATGTATCCGGAGCATCTTGTGGAACAGTAAAAGTAACTTGCCCTTGAGCTGCGCCGCCGTTAGTAACTCCTTCAGTCCATAAGTTAGTAGTACCATAACTTTCTTGAGTTTTAATATAAAAAGCATAGTTTGCTGTTTGTATTAAATTAAAGATATAAGTGTTGCCACGAACTAATGTTAATGTAGGATTTGGTTGATAATTAATTGCCCAGCTACTAGATCCGTTATTTGTAACACGATATTGAACTGTTACTGGATCTGTTTGAGCAATAACAAAGTTATAGCTTCCGTTACGAACTAATGTCAATTCAGGATTATTACCAGTGTAGCCGCTAAAAGTATATGCTCCATTAGTGCGAGTAACTGTAAATGTTTGTTCTGTTGGAATAGCTGTTGGCGCTACTGTAACTAAATCTGGTCCGTTTGGAACCCAATAATATTGAGCATAGTTATTAAGTTTGTCAAAATCAACAAATGGATCCCAAGAGTAATATTCACTTTCAAACAAACGATCTGCTTGATTTGTTATGCCGCCTTGAGTTGATAAAGCATCAATAATACCTGGATAGGTAATGACATCATCGATTTTTGAAGTTGTTGGACTAAGCGATACAATACCAGGTTCTAATTGATAATCATTACGAACTTTAGTAGGTTCTACCACATAGTTGTCGGCAGGATTTACACCTGGGCCAACCTTTTGTCCTATATATCCTTGAGTCTGTTTATATTTTGGCTCTTGAATTAATTGGTCGAGTGTGGCATCCAGAAACTGTTTGTTTACTGGGGTTTGAAATATTTCCGGCAGGAAATCAACTGAACGGATTTTTGCGGCCATTAAATTGCTCCGCTGCCAGGAGCAGTTTGTAAGTTAGTACTAGTCAACGATGTAATCACTTCAATGTCATTAATAGTTGCGCCGTTAACAAATATTTGATACGGAGCGCATTGTATTTCATACAAATCACCAAAACTCTTTTGTGGATTTAATGGTACCAACACTACCGAGGCAACATAAGTTCCGATTTGTGCATGTATATATGCCGCCAATTCTGAGAAGTAAAATGTGTCGCCAAAATTCCAATTAGCAATATCAAAGTATGCGTTCATTGTTGCTAACACTAAATTACGAATTTGATTATTGCTTGCGTTTGTATTAGCAGCAGGAATTACTTTAATAGTCGCTCTCAATGCTTCTGGTGCTTTACTACCAAACAATGGCAAAAATTCTACACTATTAAGAATCATATTGTCACTAATCATCTTATAATCTTGTAAGCCAGCATACGCTGTTGTCAATTCATCAATAGTTGGAGGCAATGGTTGTGTAACTGTGCCTGTTGTATCTTGTATCCACTGAACATAAGCTGTATAGTATTCGGCAGTTACAACATATAAATCAATAATATTTGTGCTGCCTGGATCAATAAGACTTGTCAACGCACTATTATGTCTATATTGGAAATATAAACTTTGGCGGCCTACTTGTGCTACCCACCCTGGAGTCGCAACTACTGATAATGAACCGTTTAAGTTTAATATTAATGTATAAAACGCATTTTCTGCATAAGCATAAAATACTTGCCCTGTAGGATATTGTGTTTTTATTATTTCAATTTCAGCCAATGTTGGATAATCAGCAACTACAATGCCTTCTGGCTGTAACAAATATCTTTCTAGATTATCAAAATCTACCGTTAGTTGGAAGAACACATATGGTTGTGGCAACGCTGTACTTGATGGTGAAACTCCAACAATCTCTTGAAAGAAATCTGGATCCGTAGGAATACCTGTGTTGTTGTCTTCATATCCAACTAACACTTGATAATCATCAACTAAGCCATCGCTCAATACTGGCTGTCCAATAATTTTAAGTGGGATATCAGCTAACAATGGAGAATTATTATACGGTTGACTGTTTGTTTTTAAAACTTTCGCAAAATCTGAAATAACTGTACCAGTACGACTATCGTAAATTGCTTGATCTGTATCAAAGAAGAATCTAACTTCGAGAACACTACCAAAGTAGTAATCAAGACTGCGTGATATTACAGTATATTGACTGCCATCAAAGGTTGCTTGAATTAACCAACTAGCATCAAGATTTGCTCCAGAAGTATTGCCAGCATAAGTTTGGCTCCAGGATGCCCCCACATCAAGATTTGCTGCTGTTATTAAATACCAAGTATAAGGTGTACCAGTAATTGTTCCTGTACTGTCATATCCTAATCCAAAGTTAGCTTTTAAATAAATTTGATTAGCTATACTTTGTTTTAATTGTGTAGAGAAAGTTGAAGTTAATAATGGAATAACTTGAACTGCGATTGCGCCAGTAGGAACATAGGTATTCAATACAACAGGACCAGTTCCGTCAGCTAAATTACCGACGCCACCGTTAGTGCCGTTGCCATATATTGCTGTCGGCGAAGCCCATATGACTAAGTGGTCATCATCAGATACTGGCAATCCTGGTTGTAATTCGTTTTTGCTATCAAAGTGATACCCAGAAGGCGGAACAAATTTAATTAATGATGTTTCAACAATAAATTTAGCATTATTACTAGCTGTTGGCCCAACTACTACAGGAGTTCCGCTACTGTTTACAAAATATCCAGTAGTTTCATTTACAATAGTTGTACTTTCATTCCAACTATAATTTAATGATTGTAAATTTGGGCGTGGAAAATAAGCATAATAAAATTGTTTCATTGTTGCTTGAATTAGCAACGGTGTTATGTCATTAAGAATAACATTATTAATATCATTAGTTGTTTGGTATGTAAATGTAAATGCTGGGGTGTTATTAATATACCACAATGCTCCGTCACTACCAAACACATTAGTAGAAGAATATTTGCCTGTTGGATCAACTAAATCCAAATAACGACTTGATCCAATTGAACTACGATTGAGCGCAGCACTTTTAATGATTGAATTATATGTTGTAAATGGAAAGTTTGTATAATCTTCGCCATTAACCATACGATTTTGTGTATAGTAACGAGCTGGCGCTCTTTGTTTAATTTGATCAATAGTTTCGCGTGGAGCGGCATTAGTTACAGGTGTTGTTATGCCACAAGTAAATGTAATTGTTTCAATACTACCTGTACGACTAACATACGAGATAGGAATTGAAATAGATTGCATATCTTCTGGATTAATAATGTATTGTAATCCGTTAGACGCACGAACATAGTTGCGGAATTGCCCTACTGGAATAGCTGAGAAAACATTATCACCAAATACTAAAGTAATTTGATCATTAGTACGACTAGTAACGGAAAATACTGTACGCAAGGTAGGAGTCATCTGTTCAACTGCAGCCGCATATACAGAATCAACTTTATTCCATAACTGACGCAAATTTCCTAAATTATCAAGTTGATATAACCAAACATCAGTATTATTAACGCCTTCGATATTGATATCAACAGTACGATTAGCAATGCTTTCTACTAAATTGAAATCTTGGTTTTGTAAAACACCTTGTTTGAAATAAAAGAAATATCCTGTGTTAGCTGACTGATATCCTAATTGATCATTGCGGAACAATATATTAAATTGTCCGTTTGGCAATGGAGGTGGTTCGTAAATATATGTTTCACCTAATGATGTTGCGTTAACTGCTTCGAATGGCATATTAACTCCATCGACTGTAGCAGTATAAGGGATTACTGGCAAGTAACCAGGCACTAAGTTAATAGTATATTCTTGTGTATCTACTCCAAGAATGTTTTGATCGTTTCCAGGACTGCCTACATATTGTGTATCAACTAAAGCGGCATTAAGAATAGCTGTGAACTGTTCTTGCCAATCAAAGTTACTAGGATCGGCCCAGTTAACTGTAATATTAGCAAGGTCGACACCGTTGTAGTCTGTTACATTTTCTGTAGTTTGTACAGAAAATACTTTAAGATATCCGCTAGCTTCTGTATTACGCTGTGGAGCATAACTTACTAAATTTGCTAATTTAATAACACTATCACGGCGTTCTGCTGTGTCAATATAGTTTTCACGAGTGTTTAAGTCAGTACGAAATGCTAATGCTTGGCCCATAAAAGCCATAACATCAAGCAATGCTATAAATTCTGATGATTCAATATAATCATTGAATGTTTCTGGATAATACTGGCGCAGGTAATCTATGAAGGATTTGCGTAGGGTTTCAAAATCGTAACTTTGAAAGTCACCTTCACTATAAGTTTGATAGATTCTTTTCCAATCTTCAACCCCAAATAGTACGGTTTGTCTTGTTGTCTGTGCCATAGTCGTTCCAGTGATACAGTATTTATGGTTTTAATAAACTGGGTAGTTTAAGTTAGACATAACTTGCGGAACGCTGTTGTTCGTTAAAGAATATCGATAAAATTTGTGCTGATGTTGTTGCTACTGTTTGTAGTTCTAATTCTAATAATATGCCGTTTTCCTGGGGAAACATATTAATACTACTTAGATAAATTCGTGGATCTCCACCAACTACACGCTGAACTTCATTATAAATTGCTGTTTCTAACTCAGGGGTTTGATTTTCAAACAAATAGGCCCATAAAATGGTGCCATAGCCCGGACGGCCTACTAATTCGCCCTGTCTAATATTAAAAGCGTTTAATAAGTCTTGTTTAATTAATTCATAGTCAACAAGTGTAAATGTCTTGTTTTGATTAATTGTATTGAATCCGATAAAAGTTGCCATATATTATATTTATTCTATACAATATTAACTATTTTGCTGCCAACACCCTGCGCCGCCGACTGAGCTTGTGCTAAAATACTCTTTGCGGCACTAATATCAGCTAATGTTCCTAGGCTAGATACTGAAGGAAGTTCAAAAGTAGGTGGTGTAATTAATGATGATCCTATTACTCGATTTACTGCGGCATCCACTGTAGCTCTATCAACTGTATTAGTAAAGCCGGCTGCTGGTTGAACCCCCGCTACTAAACTGCTTAATGAAAAATCGCTAAAATTGATACTAAATTGTGATGCTTTTGCCAAGGAATCTATGCCTGTAGACAATGAAGTTTGTGCTGTATTGAAAGCATTAGTAGCGGCTGTAGATACTCCTGACGCTAATGATCCTAAATTATTTCCGATACTAGTTAATGTAGAGCCAGCACTATCAGCCCAAGCTGTAACTAAACTAGTGCCATACTTGCTACTAGTTGCTAACAATGCGCCAACATCACTATTAAGTGTAGAAGTTATTGCGGCGGTAGTATTTGCCACAGATCCACCAGTAAGTCCTGATGCCAGCCCAGATAATTGAGTTACAGACGACCCAGTTGCTGTTGAAATATTGCTTAATGTGCTATTAGAAAATCCTACGGCTCCAGAAGATAAACTTGATAATCCTGAATTATATGCTGCTACAGCATCTGTTCCTAAATTTTGAATATCTACTGGCACATCGCCAACTGGTGAGCTAGTTAAACTTGAAAAGAAACCACTAATAGAATTTCCTACACTACCCAAAGTACTAACCGCTTCGCTGTACAAGGATGAAGAAGAATTGGAAGAAAATAAATTATTAAAATCACTAAACAGAGCGTTAGCTCCATTATAGCCTAATCCAGAAGCAATTAATGTTAATGCTGATGTTGCCACAAGTGTTCCGCTAGAACTATATACTTGCCCTGTACTAATACTTGGTGTAGTGACTGTAGGTGTCGGAGGTACGATTGTTCCGTTAGCTACTAACTGATTATAACTTTGTTGTAATAGCTGTTCCTGAATTTGATTTTGTGTAGCTTGATCCCCTACAATATCATTGGTGCTTGTTATGCCGTTAAGACCAGTCCAAGGTGTCGGCGAATTCATAAACTCTACAAAATTTGATGGATTAGCACCTGTTTGTGGATCTGTAGGACAATATAAAGCACACATACCTGGTTTAATTAATCCTACTTGTTCAAGTTGAGTACAATTAAATCCATAAGTTCCAATTCCAATTGTTTGTGTAATTGTATCAACATTTCCTTGAGTAGTAGCAGCAATTTGTGCCATCAAGGCTTGTGTTTGTGTTGAAGATAATTGACCTACTCCGTTAGGGCCAAGGTCAGTAAGTCCTGTTGGGCTACTTGTAACTTGTATAAAATTTGTTTGATCAATTGGATTTTGAATTGGTGTGTTTTTTAAGGACGGTAATGGTGCTACTATAGGCAAGCCTGAAATAATTGCCAACAATGTTTTGTCATCTACACCCGCTGTTCCTCTTTGTAGTCGAGTAATTCCAAAATTAGTAAGGGCTTCCGCTGGGTGGGTTAATTTATCGCCCTTTTTGTATCCAACAAATGTTCCTGCGGCCACTTGTTCGTAAAATATTTTGTCAGCTTGTGCTTGGGTTGTACCAGCTTCAGCATTTAATTGGAATTCTGCTCCAGAAGGAAGTGTATATTTAAAAATTGCCATATTAATTTGTTTTGGTTATAGTTGTTCCAGCCGGTATGGTTGGAGCTCCAGGTGGCGCAGAATTAGTTCCTGTACCTAAATTAACATTAACTTGTACACCTTGATTATGATATGGCCAAGGTTCGTGACTTGGTGCTCTAGTAACAATACTCTTAACCCCGTCGCCAGATACTGCCCAACCTGAACTAGTGTCAAATTGACTATCTGGCATAGTATATTCCGTTAATCCTTTTGGTACTGCTACTGATGGGGCAAATCCTGGGTTTAAATCTATAGCTGCCGCTTGTAATACAAAATCTCCGCTAGCTTTCCATGATCCAAATTTTCCATCTAATGCTAATTCGCCATTACTTTTGACACCAATTGAAGTTTCACTAAACAATGTTAGTACATCTTTATTAGCACAAGTAAATGCGCCATCACTTTGAAGTGTTGTAGCTACTTTACTTTTCATATTAATATTTCCGCCAGCATAGACATTAAAATCTTTATCAGCGTGTAAGTTTATTGTGCCTTCTGTGCGTAAGTTAATAGAATTAGTTGAGTAAACATCTAGTGTTCCTTCTTGTCCAAACTCTAACCATACTTGGCCACTAGCGTGAGAAATATAAAAACAATTGCCATCATCACTCATTGTGAGTTGATGACCCTTAGCTGTACGAATACGCACAATAGAATTTTTGCCAGCAACATCACCGTCATCCATTACAAATGAATGTCCGCCTCTACGACCTACAACATTAACTGCGTCAGGCGAAACTGATCCAGAAGACACTTGTTGTTGTATTGTTGAATCTTGTAATCCACCTTGATATATTGGACGGCCAGGTGTACTAAAACCAAAAGCGTTACTAGGACTTTCGCGCTGACTAGATGAACTTATTGACCCGCGAATCGGATCATTAACTGTACCTTGTTGAAACAGCACACTAGCTACATAACTATGTACTGGTTTTGTTTGATCAAAAAATTGCGGATTTTCAGTAATTGCTGTATTTTGTTCAGCATTATTAATTTCTGTGACAGGTAATTGAGGACTGTTAGCAAAATATGTGTCTTGGTTTACATTTTGTTTGGCTGCCGCAGGTGTAGCACCAATAGCTGGCACCATATGATTAGCACCTTGTGGTGGAATTACTCCTACATAAAATCCTTGGTTAGGATCGCCAGCAACAAAGAAACATAATACTTGTACACCAATGTCTGGAGGACTAAATGACATACCATAACTTTGTTGATTATTAGTTGAGCCATAAGTTCCTACCCCAGCCGATGTACTTGTTTTTGGTGTAGCTCCGCCAAACGGTGGACAGTAACTAACTGTGCGCCATAAAGTTTGATCTGTTTTATCGCCGCCTCCGAATTGTTCAATAAAAACTTGAACACGACCGCTTCTTGTTGGATCTATATTGTTTACAATTTCACCAATAAATGGCCCAAAGTCCGTAGGCGTATTACCGCGGTCAAATTTATAGGGTGCTGATCTGCCCGTTGTTCGTTGTACATTTACTGCCATTATGCGTCCTTAGCTGCCATTGGTTGAGTGCTCGAGCCTGTAGTAAACTCAGGTGTATTTACATAGACTGTAGGAGTGCTTGTACGAATTGTCGATCCGCCGCCAGTTACCGTTGTAGTGGATGTAGTATTACTAGTTACTACTGTGCCAGCATTAAGAACTGCCGAAGTTGCGCTTGCGGCGCCTACTACTACACCAGCTGAAGTAACATCTGTCGGGGCAGATGCCGGTTGTACAGGTGGTGCTACTGCTGGAGTAGCTGACGCTGGTGCCGACACTGGTGTATTAGTAATAGGAGAAGTCCAGGATGACGGTGTTAATGCGTTAGTTACAGCACCAAGAATTTGACTACCGGCAGCTTCTATTTGTTGTAATAAACTAGTACGAGTACCAGCTTGTGGCTGGTTCGCTGATAATGTTGAAGTAGGTGTTGGCGCACGAGTTACTCCTGGGACCGAAGCTAATTGTGTAGGATTTAAATTTTTAAGCGCATTGCCTTTTAATTCTTGTGTAAATTTACCTTTACTAAAAGTACTTTTTACTTCAGTAGCCGTATATGCCGCACTTGCTTGCGTTGGCGATGACGACAAATTATTATTGTTATTTTGTGTAGCAGAAGCGTTTACATCCATTAATCCTGTGCCGCTATAAGGTCCGCTTGTGCCGTTATTATAATCCGCAGGAGCGTTCCAATTAACCGCAAATACGACCTGTTGTGTATCTGGATTTACTGTGCCATCTGAATAAAAGCCTGTAAATTGAAACGCACTAGCAGTAAGTCCTTTAACTTCGCCTTGAACTAACCATGCTGGGTCGCCAATAATTTGTAAAGTTATTTCACTTTGATCAGCAAAACTATAAAGATAGTCTGCTAATGTACTAGCAGGATTATTTGCGCCATTTTGTGCTTGTTGATCGCTTTGTCCAGAACGAGGAGATGGTACATTTTTATTTGGACCAATACCATATCCTACGGAATTTGCTAACGCATTGTTTAATCCCTGTGACCCTTGTGTTTTTGTTTTGCTACTTAATACATTAATATATTGATTGTTATAATTTTGTTCGTAGCTTAATACTTGTGTGTTTTCTCCAGTAAACCAATAGTTATAAACTTTTTGTACTCCACGAAATTGTGCTTCTGGAAAATATTGGCTTTGTGCTTCATTCAACGCATAAGTTGATATAGTATATGTAATTTTATACGCATAGTCGTTACGCAATTCATCTATTTTATCGCCAATAGGTACTGCGTTAACTGTAATTTTAAACCATGTTGTTGTTTTATTAGTAGTAGTAGATGTACTAGGCAACGCATTGCCAGAAAGTTGATCCTGCGCTACAATTAATTGATCAGTAACATATCGACTATTACGCATAGTCATTTCAATAAATTGTATAATTTGTGTACCTTGACTTACAGCAATATTTTTAGCCTTAGTATTGTATGTGTTTGTTTCTGGAAGCACTTTATCTTTAGCAGTATTAGTTTGTTGCATTGGTCCTAATTTTTTATCACTAGTTCCAGGCAAGGTAACTCCTGAACTGCGAAGACTTGCTGGCGCAAATTCAATTACATACTGATTAGCATAAGTTACTGTACCGTCTTTAACTAATCCTTGCTCGTAAGCATTTAACGCATCACATAATCCAGTAAAAGTATACTTGTTGTTCCCTGTTGGTGCTGCGGTTGCTAATGGAGGCGCTCCGCGACCTCTGGCGCCAGTAGCGGCTGCTATAGCATTTGATGTTTGTCGTGCGTTAGTTGGCAAGGCATTGGCAGCCGCCAAAGAAGCTGCTGACTGAGTTCCTCTTCCAAAGCCTGCTGGTCCTGGTAATCCGCTACTACCTGGCATAATAATTTCCTATCATAGTATTAACCCTCGCCCCATCCGCCGTTCGTTTGCGAATTTGATGCGCCAAATGGATTAAAAATAAAATTCTTAACTGTAGCCAGTTGAGACGCTGCTACTTCTTGAGCCGTTAATTTTGTTGGCCCAGTTTGTACTGTTGGTGACGATGTTGTTGTTGCGTCACGCCCAGACCCTGTTGTATTTCCTGTATTAGCAGAAATGCCTGCTCCCGATAATACATCTCCAACAGTTGCTCCAGTAAGTTCTATATTATAAGGAATACTTGCTGTGCCTGATGATGACCCATATTTAAAATGTTGCGGTACACCTTTAATTTGATATTCAATAGCTTTGCTAGCCATTTTAAAATTAAATTCTGTAATTTGAAAAGGATAATATCTAGTCAATACAGCATTAGTAATACCAGGAGTAGCGCCTGGTGTTCCCGAAGAGCTAGACGGATCTGTTATTAAATGTCCATTAATGTCCCACCCATAAAACTTAACAACTATACAAAAAAATGCTAAGTTATTTGCTGCGTTAGTTTGTTGATACAAATCACGAACAGCATTAGTAAGATTTGGTAACAGAGTTAACCCGTTAGGTTCTGTTACTTTAAAAGAAAGCTCAGTTAGCGTAGCAGGGCCGCCGCCACCTAAAGTTGAACTTATTTCTAAATCGTCAATGTAGTAATCAAGTGTAAAATATTTGTTTCGCCCAGTAGTAGCTGTTGTTGTTAATTGCCCAGTAATAGTATTAGACTGCCCAGCAAGAGCGCCTTGTTGTGTTGCCGCTGTTTGTTGTGAACTTGCTCCGCCGCTTTGTACAAGCAACGACCATTGATTAACATCTATTTTTACAGCATTTGTAACAGATTTAAATTGTGTAGGGGTTAACAAATACCATCCAATATTATATGTGTAACTAGCAAATTGATCTAATATATTGGGCTGTGGCGTAATTAAGGTAGTAGGACTTGTTGCGGCATTAAGTAGCACCGAAGTTCCTGATACAGTATTTGCTCCATTAGAATTGTCGTCGGTTGGAGCAGCCGCGGCAGGTTGAGCATTTAGCGGAGCCGTAGCAGACGCTTGAGAGTCTGGTAATTTTATTGTTACGTCGCCTACCGCAGAAGTGGTTAATGCAGTATATGGTATTGGTCCGGCAGGTGTTTGTTGCGACGTACTTTGGCTTTGTTGAGTTGTTACTGTCGCAGGAGCAGGATTGTTAGCAGGGGGGCGCAGTTGATATGCGCCTGTTGTAGGGTCGAACCATTGTTCGTATCCTGTTGATGGATCGATAGTATTGAATCGAAAAGCCATTTTAGAATCCTAACACTGATTGTAAGGTAGTAATTTTTGGCAAATAAATTTGTGTTCCTGATGTAAAATCAAGAGGCGGTTTAGATAATGTATTAGGATTGCGTTGATAAAATACCCACCACAAATTACTATTATCATACAAATCGTGCGCTAACAAATCTGGTCTATATTGGTAAGTCGCATTTATTGTAAAGTATTGATCATCCACCAATTTTGGAATTGGTCGATTTATCATCACATCTAAAAAATACTGACTATATTGTGTTAAGTAGTACGGGCTAGTTTGATTATATTGTGCTGTCATTACCAGAACCCTCCTTTAAGTTGATTGCCATTAGCAAATTCTTTAACACTAAATTGTTGACTAACTTGTTGACGAGTATTAACAGGTAATAATCTAATAGTAATGTCCATTTTTGTTGGTACATAAGTTGGCGTGCCTTGCGCTAAATTTGGAATATTAGGCGAGCCAAATGGAGTTGTAGGCAAAGCACCTTTGGTTGTAAAGGCGTTTGCTAGTCGTTGAATACTAGCAAAAATATTATTAGTAGCTACACTTTGTTGTACCGCATTTTGTGATGTTAAATTTAAATTTACTTTATTAGCAACCTGAGCTCGTATATAATCAACGTCTTCAGGAAGATTATATGTAAATTCTGTAATTAAACAAGGGTGATTGTTAAACTGATATTGACCTAAACCAGATAAAAATACTAACGGCGGAGGACTACCTCGTTGTGCGTCTTGACCATAAAACATTTTTGTAGCACTACGGAAAAAATGAATTACTGCCAACAAATAGTTTGCTTGATTTGTGTCTTGCGCCGTAAAATGTCCTGTAATACTAATGTCGCCAACTTGACTATTTTGATAAAAATAGCCACGAAAATTTGAATGTGTTAAATCATAAGTTGAATAGTTTGCTTTATAACTCATGTCAATTTTTGGCGTGTACGGAAATATAACTCCGTTAGTAACTTGTAACGGCTGAAGTATTCCTGGGTTAGGCGCATTGTACAAATAAGTTGCGCCCTGTGCTAAACTTAATTTAACTCGCCAGTCACCGTTTTTAGATTGTTGCCCTAACTGTGTCGCTCTTTCTTGTTGAAACTGAGCATTATTAGTGCCAGATTGAATAGCGGCTGCCAAAGGGCTACTTGAGCTAGTTTCTGGAGTTGATGAAATTTTTCCGTTAGAATCTGTTACTAATGTAGATCCGTCGTCAAATGTTTGTATGGAGGAACCATCATCAAATGTTTGCAATCCTGGAGTAACAGCGTTAATCGGAGTGGCTGATTTATTAACTTGGCTCGCCGGAACTATTATGGTTTCGCCCTGACTAAGTGTAGAAGCAGGATCAATCGTTGGACTTATTGGAGCTGGTCCTGTATCTACATTCGCTCTTACTCCGTCGCCTGATAATTCAGCCTGTAATTTTGCCGCTTCTTCTGCTAACGGATCAGTGGGTGTTACTGGGGTCGGTGATATTGCCATTTTGGTTATCCTATACAATATTTATGGTTTAAATAATATGCTCATATTATGTTAAAAAGGTTGACAAGCGGTTGACTTGTGCTATAATAAATAATCAAATAGGAGATTTACATTGGCTACAGGACCAGTCGTATCACAAAGAAAAGTCATTTATCTCAATAATCGAGATATTTTAAAGCAAATACATTTAAGCAAAAACACATATTGCACTTACTTAGATCCAGTAAATGATCACCAATATGACATTATTTTGCCCACTGTTGAAAAAATTAATCAGCGTACTGTAGCAGAAGCTAGACGCAATCGCGCAGATCGCATTAAAAAAGAAACTGGGGTAGTAATTGATCCAAAGAAAATTCCTAACACAGATTTAGTATTTAGAATCACTTGTTGGGAGCATATTCCAATGGCTCCTAAAAAGATCCCAAAATCTGCTACAACAAAAAAGAAAAAATTAGATGATATTTTTGAACTTGATTTAATCGAAGAAGATATTTTAGGTTTACCCCCAATCGACGAGCCAGAAGTTGGCGCTACAGCAAAATTTGTCAGACTTCCATTTCCGCCATTTTATCATTATCGTTTAGATGATAAAAAGAAACCGTTTTTAGTGGGTAAAAGCCACTGGGTTGGTGATTTGGAAAAGGGCGAGTTTAGCAAGGATCATGGCACAATGACTCGTACCTTAGCCAATATGTTTATTAAATTATGTGATCGTTATGCTACCCGTAGTAACTGGCGTGGCTATACATACAATGAAGAAATGCGTGGCGCAGCACTGGTACAATTAAGTCAAATTGGCTTACGATTTGATGAATCAAAATCACAAAATCCGTTTGCTTACTATACTGCCGCTATTACTAACTCGTTTACTCATGTTCTTAATTCTGAAAAGAAAAATCAAAACATTCGTGATGATATGCTTGAAATGAATGGGCTGAACCCTTCGTGGACTAGACAAGCGGCTGGTAAAAAAGATCCTAATCTTAATTCTGTTGTTACCAATATTGATATTTCTGAATACAATACTGAAGAATAGCCAGTTTAGTTGTAATCTACAATCTAGGAGTGTATAATATTAAAATCCCCAGTGAATAACTAAATACATACACTTGGGATTTAACTATTATGTTCATATACAAAATTACCGTAAACAATCAAGTCTATTATGGACTAGATACAAAGCCAGAATATAAGCAATATCGCTGGAAGGATCATTGTCGCGAAGCGTTTAAGCATAATTCCGAACGAAAAATTCACAAAGCTATGCGAACCGCCGGTATTAAAAATTGCGTATATGAAGTTATAGAGCGCGGATTTACAGAAGTATCAAAATTAGCATTAGCCGAAATCAAATACATTAAAGATAACGATACTTACAAAAATGGATTAAATGCTAGTCTTGGTGGCGACGGATTGAGTGCCGGTAGTTGGGCTAATATGAGCAATGATGATCTTATCATTATCCGAGAAGCCCTCGGCGAACATTGGCGTGATTATAATAAAAAAAGATGGGCAAACACTACCGCAGAAGAACGCAAAGAATTAGTAAAGCATTTACATACCGAAGAAGTTTATCAAGAAAAATCAAAAACACTTAAACGATATTACGAAGCTAACCCAGATGAAAAAATTAAGCGTGGCGAAAAAATTAAAGCGTGGCAAAGTCAAAATATCGAGCAAGTGAAAGAAATAAATCGACAAAACGGACTCAAAGGGGCTGCCAAGGTTAGTATTGCCATATTAGTTGAACATCCTGACGGAAGTGTGCTACAATACAAAAGTAAAAGTGAATTCAATCGAGTAACAAAGCAAACCGCAAGACTCGTAATCGAAAAAACTATTAAAAGCGAATCGCATAATGGATACAAGGCATGGGAAATAAAAGATGAGTAACTTATTTAAAAAAGCTGCCGTGATGACAGATATTCATTTTGGTTTAAAGTCTAACAGCCTTGTACACTTAAACGACTGTGAAAAATTTATCGATTGGTTTATTGAAAAGGCTAAAGAAGAAGGGTGCGAAACTGGTTTCTTCTTAGGTGATTGGCACCACCATCGAGCATCAATCAATATGCAAACATTACATACTTCATTACGGTGTTTGGAGAAATTAAGTGCTGCTTTTGATACTTTTTATTTTATTCCTGGTAATCATGATTTGTACTATCGTGATAAACGGGACATCCATGGGGCTGAATGGGCCAAGCATATACCTAATATTGTTATTGTCAATGATTGGTTTCAGCGTGGCGATGTTATTATTGCTCCTTGGTTAGTTGGAGACGACCACAAAAAGTTGTCTAAAATGTCAGCAAAATATATGTTTGGACATTTTGAACTTCCGCATTTTAAAATGAACGCTATGGTAGAGATGCCGGATCATGGAGAAATTAGCGTAGATAATTTTAAAGGTGTCGAAAATGTATTTTCAGGACATTTTCATTTGCGTCAAACTAAAGGGAATATTAATTACATTGGTAATTGCTTTCCACATAACTTTGCTGATGCTGGAGATAATAAGCGTGGCATGATGGTATTAGAATGGGGCAAACCACAGCAATATCATGCTTGGCCTGGACAACCATTATATCGTGTTATGAAACTTAGCGAAGCTATTGACAACGGTGCTAATATACTTGTACCAAATATGCACGTTCGTGTTGAGTTAGATATCGACATTAGTTACGAAGAAGCTAATTTTATTAAAGAAACATTTATTAAAGATTACAATTTGCGTGAAATGGCATTAATTCCTAGTAAGCGTACTGATATTGATATTGATTTAGCACCTGGCGATGTTAAATTTGAATCAGTAGATCAAATTGTAACTGATCAAATTACCAACATAGAATCAGAATTTTATGATCCTAAGTTATTATTAAAAATTTACCAAAACCTATGATAAAAATAAAAAATCTAACTGTTCGAAACTTTATGAGTGTAGGAAATGCTACACAAGGTATTGATTTTGATCGGCAAGACTTAACATTGGTTCTCGGCGAAAATCTGGACTTAGGTGGTGATGGATCTCGCAACGGAACTGGTAAAACAACAATCATCAACGCTCTTAGCTACGCTATGTATGGAACAGCGTTAAGCAACATAAGACGCGACAATCTCGTAAACAAAACTAATGGCAAAAATATGCTCGTTAGTCTTGATTTTGAAATCAACAACACTTCTTATAAGATTGAACGAGGTCGTAAGCCTAATCTGTTAAAGTTTTATGTAAACGATAAAGAAACAGAAGCAGAAGATAGCGCACAAGGCGATAGTCGCGAAACGCAAGATGCTATTGAAGGTATTTTAGGTATGAGTCACGATATGTTTAAGCATATTATGGTATTAAACACTTATACTGAACCGTTTTTGTCGCTAAAATCTAACGACCAGCGTACTATTATCGAGCAGTTACTTGGTATTACTATGCTTAGTGAACGAGCTGAAAAGATTAAAGAGCTAAATCGTACTACCAAAGAAGATATTACTAAAGAAGAATTTAGAATTCGTGCTGTTCAAGATGCCAATAAGCGTATCGAAGAGCAAATAGAATCTTTAAAGCGCAGACAAGGACTATGGGTAGCTAAACATGAAGAAGATATCAAAGAACTTGAGAGGGCATTATCATCGCTCCAGGAAATTGACATTGAAAAAGAGATCCAGGCGCACAAAGATCATAAAACATGGGATCAAAAAAGGAAGGATATCAACGATTTATCTACTCAAATCAGTCGTACGAAGATGGACATTTCCCGGGAAGATAAAGCGATTTCCAAAGTATCTAAGGAGATTGAAACTCTTAAAAACCATGAATGCCATACGTGCGGCCAGCCCTTCCATGACGATAAGCACGAATCGGTATTGGCAAGCAAGCAGGGAGATTTGGATGGTGCGCGAACGAATTTCACAGAACATACACAGCTCTTATCAGAGTTGGAGATTGCCCTTGAAGCCCTGGGCGTCTTAGGTAAGCCTCCTAAGTTATTTTATGATACAGAAGAACAAGCAATTCAGCATCGCAGTACTATTGAAGGATTACAAACACAAATTACTAGCAAAAATGCTGAAGTTGATCCGTATGGCGAACAGATTGATGAAATGACACATACTGCTTTAGAAGAAGTATCGTATGAAACACTTAATGACTTAACAAAATTACAAGAACACCAAGATTTCTTACTTAAATTGCTTACTAGCAAGGATAGTTTTATTCGTAAAAAGATTATTGAACAAAACTTATCTTACTTAAACTCAAGGTTAACTCATTATTTGGATCGTATTGGACTGCCACATACCGTAGTATTCCAAAATGACTTAACTGTTAGCATCGAAGAACTAGGTCGTGAGCTAGATTTTGATAATCTGAGTAGAGGTGAAAGAAACCGTTTGATACTAAGTATGGCGTGGGCTTTCAGAGATGTGTTTGAATCACTATACACACCAATTAATGTATTGTTTATTGATGAAATGATTGACAACGGCTTAGATACGCAAGGTGTAGAGTCAGCATTAGCACTATTAAAACAAATGTCTAGAGAACGACATAAGAGTATTTGGCTTGTGTCACATAGAGACGAGCTAGCAGGGCGTGTAGAAAATATTCTTAAGGTAGTTAAAGAAGGTGGATTTACAAGCTATAACACAGATATTGAGATAGTCTAATGAAATTTACACATTCGAAGGTCAAGACGATAACTATTAGTCCATGTCTTGGCTTTTCGAAAATAAAATTATTGAAGCGTTACCGGAAGATTGTGTTGGATTTGTTTATCTAATTACAAATAATCTCACTGGTAGGAAGTATATTGGTAAAAAATTAGCAAAATTTAGTAAAACAACATATAAAACAGTAAAACAAAAGAACGGCAACAAAAAACGCAAGAAAATTAAATCGAAAATAGACAGCGACTGGCAACTATATTACGGCAGCAACATAGAATTAAACGAAGACATCGAAAAGTTAGGCATCAACAGTTTTACGAGAGAAATACTATACTATTGTAGGTCCAAGGCTGAATGTAGTTATGTAGAGGCTCGTGAACAATTTAGTCGCAAAGTATTAGAATCTGATGATTACTATAACGGGCACATACAAGTGCGTGTACATGGTAGTCATATAAAAGGAAAAATTTAATGTCACACAAATTTGAACCGGCAGACGAAAAGTATTGGGCAGAGCAACGGCTGAAACATCAGGCAGCGATAAAAAGACAGCAAGAAGAACGAGCATCTAAAACAAACTTCACAGATTTATTTGAAGAACAATCAGCTAACATCGCAAACACACAAAAATAGTAATACAGGCATCTTAGTAAGGCATCATAAAACACATTGTTTGGTCGGGGTAGCTCGACTCGCATTGCGGAACGGTGAGATACCCGGTCTAGAATCTTGCGTGTAAAGGAAAGTTGCTAACTTAAGGCATCAAATGGTTTGGGCTCCGTTGAAACAGATACGACCCATGCTTATAGGACTTGGATTTATTACGGGTTACTAGGGTTCCGTTGATAATGTGAAGCTAGGGTAAGGGGTACCGGTCAACCGCCTCTGTGTATGTAAATACAATCTCTTTTAATAAACGACAGGGACGTCTAACATGAAGTAGTCTTTGTTTTTCACCGTGCTTACGGTGAATTACGACTGAACTATTCTACATGAAGAGCTTCTAAAAGCAAATAAAAAAATAAGATGAGCTGCAAAGCGAATCTTGGATTAGCGTAGCTAATCTTTTAAATAAGACTTAATATAAATCAAAATAAAAATCGTTTAGAGTTTTTAGGAAACGAATGACTTAAAAGAAAGGAAGTCCTGACTTCTTAGTTGTTTCCATATTATCTTGTATTAATTGACCAATGATTTTGCGTTCAGCGACACTTAGTTGTAATGCTGTTTCGTAAGATAGCCCACCACGCATATACCAAACCATTCGTAACGCCTCAGATCTAATCCCGCTTATTTCTTCGTCCATGCCGTCAACATATTTGGCGACACCCTCAGAATCCAAGGTTAGGAGGCGCGCCCGAAAAAACTTGTCATGTCCAATGTAATATTTTGTTTATATACATTTTCGCATTTACTACATTTAATAGTGACTGGTTGCATTTCGGCTTGTGTTTTATGTTCAATTACATAATCTTGAATACGATTAAACAACGCACGGTCACAGTTTGCCATAAACTCAGCGATATATTCGGGTTCTGTTACCATAGCACTTGGAGTTTTAATTGTCATAATACTTTGTGATAATGCTACAACTGTCATTTCAGTCATCTTTTTAAGAGCTTGTGACATAGCTGTAATTTGTTGTGTATCTACGGTGCCATCTGTAGGAATACTTTGGAATATACGCTGTTCATCAAATTGAATTTTATTGTTATCTGACAAGTTTTTGTAAGTCATTGGCTTAAAGAAGATTTCAATATCGCCTTGATGTATCGATGCTGTATAATCTGGCGCTTTCATTTGATCCAATACCGTACGCAAATCAACACCATAATCGTCGGTATTATTACAAGCTGGACATTGTGTAGCAAACTCCATTTCATGCCCGTAACTAGCGATACGAATAGCTACTAAAATAGTATCGATATCAATCGATGGGATAGACCAAGCATCTTTGATATTGGGAACACAACTTTGTATAACATTAATAACGGCTTGGCCGCTGAATAACGCATCTGGTGTACGATAAGTGATTTCGTCAATGGCAGTCATGGGCAACACTGGTAAATCCCCTGTTTGCGGCATATCTAATGCGCCTGGGGGATAGTATTTGCCTTGGCTAGGCAATTTGATATAAATTGCTGGTTGTCTAAAATATTGACTTAATGGATTGTTTGAAATCATGGGATTTTCCTTGTATAAATATTAATTATGGCAGAAGAATACGACCCAAAAGAAATTCAAGATATTGTTGATACCTACAATAAGCATTTAGCTGACGGTATTCCAATTTCGGCTGAATTGAATCAAGCCATGAAAGATGCTTCTACGGGCATCAAAAACTATTCAAAAAACTTAAAAGCTAGTCAAGAAGCACTTGTTGGCAGTTTGAAATCTCTTGGCATGGCCATGGTCAACGGAGAATCAGGTGCTGCTGTTTATAGCGATACAATCAATAAAGGCGCAAAAACTTTTAGTAATTGGGCTAAGAAACTTCCTGTTGTCGGTAACGCATTAGGTAAAGTAGCAGAAGCGGCAGCAGCTTATGAAAATGCTGCAGCTAAACAATCAGATTCATTGTTTGAAAATTATCAAGTTATGAGCCGTTCTGGTGTTGCTCTTAGTATGGACAACGCATTTAAGAATTTACAAGCGGCTGGTTATACAATGAAAGAAATTGGCGAATACGGTTCGCTAATGAAAGAAAATTCCACAACATTAGCTACACTAGGCGGTACTACCGCCCAAGGAGCAGCTGATTTTGCTAAAGCATCAAAAATTATTAAAAACTCTGAGATAGAAACTCAGTTTATGCGTATGGGTATGACTGTTGGTGATATCAACAGTGGTATGGCCAATTATATAAAACAACAACAGTTAAGCGGATCAACGCAACAACAAAATGATAAACAAATAGCACAAAGTGCCACTGAGTTTATTATAGAGCAAGACAAATTAACTAAAGTAACTGGGTTAACTGCTGATCAACAAAATAAAATTTATGAAGGCGCATTAGCACAAGAACAATTTGCGGCTAAAACATATCAATTACAGCAAAGAGCAGCCGCAGGGGATGAACAAGCCAAAGCAGAACTAAAACGAAACAAAGCATTAATTGAATTTGCTATGGCCAAAGGCGGTCCGGAAGCTGCTAAACAAGCTCAACTTTATATTGCCGGAGCAGTTAACTCAAAAGGTTATCAAGCGTTCCAAAGAAGTTTTTCTACAACCGCTGATTACTTAGATAAAGGCGGGTTAGATGTAGGTAAAGCACAAAATTTATTAGTTAGTGATGCTAAAACATTGGCGGCAGATCAATCTAAACTAGGTATCTATGGAAAATTTAATGAAATTTTTACACCTATTCAAGAAGTAGGAAAATTAGCAGCGGCGTCAACAAAAGATTATGCGGTAGCTAATAAAGAAGCTACTGATCAACAAAAAGAACAAATAGCAGCAACTGATTCTGCTACTGGTTCTATGGTTGATACAGTAAGAGATCAAAGAGACATAACACAATCTACTGACAAAATTGTTAACGTTGGTGTGCCATTAGTTACAAGAGGGTTATCGGGATTAGCAGGTGTAACCCAACAATTAACCAGCGTACTTGGGCAATTAGCTGGCAAAGAAGGTCAAGTGGGTGGCGGTAGTACATTATTACAAAAAATTGGAATAGGCGGAGAAGCTGCGCCGGCCGCAGGAGCAGCTCCAGGAGCACCAGCACCGCCAAAAGTTACACCTATTACACCTCCTTCAACTAGCGGCGCAACACTGGATAGCCTTATAAATTTCTCAGGCGGTACTGGCGACAAAACACATTTCCAACAATTGAATCCAACGGTACTAAACAATTTTGTACAAATGGCCAGCGCATACTTTAGTTCAACTGGTAAAAAATTACAAGTTAATTCTGCTTTTAGATCCATGGATGAACAAGCTAATGTAAATTCAGGTGGCAACCCAAAAGCTGCGCCTGGCAAAAGTTTACACAATGTTGGCAAAGCATTGGATATTAATTCAAGTCAAGTAGCTGATTTACAATCTTCAGGCTTATTAGGACAATATGGATTTAGTCCATTACCGGGAGATCCTCCACATATACAAATGCCGTCTGCGGCAACTGGTGGAATTTTAAGCGGGCCAAAGAGTGGATATCAAGCAATGCTACACGGTAATGAAGCGGTGGTTCCACTACCAGACGGCAAAACAATACCAGTACAAAGTAAAGGTGGCGGCGGAGGAGCTGGATCAAAAGATCAAGTTGCGCTACTTTCTATGGAATTAGAAAAATTGGACTCAATGCTTAGAGTAATGAGCAAACAAAATGATATTACTAACAAAATATTAGCAAAACAAAGTTAAACATAAAAAATGGCAAAATTTGATCCGGCCGCAGCACAAGCAATTATTGACGAGTATAATCAAAAACTTGCCGACGGTATTCCTATTGACGCCGATTTAACTAAGGCTATGAAAGATGCCTCTACTGGCATTAAAAATTATACAGATAATTTAAAAAATAGTTTAGATCAACTAAAAGGATCAGCGTTAAAAATGGGTTCGGCTTTAATCAAAGGCGAATCTGGATTAAGTGTTTATAACGACACAGTAGAAGCAGGCGGACAAGCGTTAGGTAACTTTGCTCAGCAAGTACCTATTGTAGGAGATGCTCTTAAAAAAGCAGCTAATGCGGCCGCAAAAGCTATTACAATAATCAACAAACAAGCTGACGCATTATTTCAAAATTATCAAAGCATAAGTCGTTCTGGTTTAGTAACCGGAATGAGCGATACTTTTAAAAATCTTGAATCAGCAGGATATACCGTAGCTGAAATTAAAGAGTACGGTTCGTTAATGAAGGAAAATGCCACTACACTAGCAACATTTGGCGGTACAGCGGCACAAGGAGCAAAACAGTTTTCTGATGTAGCAGCATCAATAAAAAATTCAGATTTAGAAACTAATTTTATGAATATGGGCATGACTGTTAATGACATTAACAGCGGCATTGCTAATTATATAAAACTTCAGCAGTTAAGTGGGTCAACAAAAACTCAAACTAATGACGAATTAAAAGAAAGCGCCAGAGATTTTATAATGGAGCAAGATCGGTTAACAAAGTTAACAGGATTAAATGCTGAACAACAAAATAAAGTCTACGAACACGCATTAGCGCAACAACAGTTTAATGCTAAAACGCAAGAATTACAACAACGAGCAGATGCTGGAGATGAATCAGCTAAAGCCGAAATAAAACGCAACAAAGAAATTATTGAATTCGCTTTTGCTAAAGGTGGCCAACATATGGCCGACGATGCTTCGCAATTTTTAGCAGGAGCAGTAAACAGTCCAGGCTATCAAAGATTCCAACGCGGATTGCCAAAAGCCGCTGAATCGATAACCAAAGGTGTTAAAGACGCTGGTGTAATACAAAAACAAATGGTTGAAGGAGCCAAAGATACAGCTGGCGAACAATCGATGTTAGGTACTGTTGGTAATTTTAGTAAAACTTATGGCGACATGCATGAATATGCTAAAATGGCTTCTGGCACAATTAAAGATGCTACCAAGTCGCAAGAAACTATAACAGCACAACAACAAGATCAAATAGATGCTGTTGATAGCCAAACAGGAAGTCAAGTTAAGCTAAGACAAAATCAAAGAGATACCACACAGTCGTTAGACAAATTAACAAATCTAGGTGTAAAACCAGTTACTGCCGTATTCAAAGCTCTTACTTCTGTAGCACAACAAATCGTAGGTACTGCTGGTCAAGTAGCTGGCAAAGAAGGACAAGTAGGCGGAGGTAGTACATTATTACAAAAAGCTGTAGGTGGCGGCGCCCCGGCTAGTTCTGTTACGGTAGAAGCTGCTCCTTCGGGTCCTTCTTTGCCAGCAGCAGCTCCTTCGACAGCTCCTTCAGCTCCTGTATCAGCTCCCAGTCCGGCAGGTGCCGCAACACCCGGAGCGTCAACAGCTCCTTCGATAATTGAAAAAGCTAAAGATATAATATCTGGAGCCGCAGGTGCTGGAGCTTCGGCAGCAGGCGGTGTAGTTAGTGCCGCCGGCGGCACACTAGTAGCAGGTATGGATGCCGTTAAGCAAATGATTATTAAGCATGAAGGCTTAAAAACTAGACCATATCAAGATTCACTGGGACTATGGACTGTAGGGGTAGGCCACTTAATTGGCAATGGTAAATCTTTACCGTCTGATATGAATCGCGAATTTAGCCAAAAAGAAGTTATGGATATGTTTGAGCAAGACTTTGCTAAACATTATTCGATAGCACAAAGAACTCCAGGATGGGATAAAGCTAATGAAGCTGGTAAAGGTGCCATGATTGATTTGGCATTTAATATGGGCCAGTGGTGGAATAAATTTCCAAATACAGCTAAGGCTCTTGCCGCCGGCGACTTTGCCGGAGCGGCCGCAGGATTAAGAGATAGCAAATGGTTTCAACAAGTAGGTAATCGCGGCAAAGAAGTAGCATCGCTAATGGCTCAAGCTGGATCCGGCGGTGGCAAAATGCAATCAGCCGCAAATGGCGGTATTTTAAGCGGTCCTAAAGGCGGTTATGCTGCTATGTTACATGGTAACGAAGCGGTAGTTCCATTACCAGACGGCAGAACGATACCGATACAAAATATAGGAGCAGACGATAATTCTTTTGAAATTAATAAGCTCACAACTATGAAGATAGCCAAATTAGAACAGCTTATAAACGGCATGCAAAAGCATAGTGATACATCACGTAAGATATTACAGCGACAAAGCTAAACAACTAAATATAAAACTATGGCAATTAATGACGGCAAAAACGGGCGTAACTACTATGTCTACCAATATTTGACTAAGGATAACGTTCCTTATTATATTGGTAAAGGTAAAAACAACCGTATTAACAGCAAACATAAAATAGTGTTACCACCGTTAGACCGTAGAGTTATTATTAAAGATAATTTAACAAACGAAGAAGCTAAAGAATTTGAAAAAGAATTAATTACAAAGCACGGCCGCAAAATTGACGGCGGTATTTTAGATAATGTTAAAATTAATCAGTGGGCTTGTTTTGCTGGTTGGAAGCATAGCGAAGAAGCTAAACAAGCAATAAGCAATAAAAATAGAGGCAAGATTCGCACCGAAGAACAACGCAAAAATTATAAAGGCACTACAAGTAAAGAAGTAGCAGATAAAATTGCCAAAACTCTTACAGGGCACGTTGTGCTTCAAAAAACTCGAGATAAAATAGCAACATCCTTGACTGGTAGCAAGTTAAGCAAACAAACAATAGAAAAAAGAACAGCCTCATTCAATGCTACCATAGAAAAACGACGCAAAGCAGAAGAACAAGATCCAACGCTTGCTACTGATAGACGAGAGAAAAAGAAAAAAGCTGCAAGCGGAAAAAATAATGGTATGTATGGTAAAAAACTAAGTTCTGAAACTATTGCTAAAAGACAAGCATCGTATAGAAAAACAATAGAAGCTCGTAGAGCTTCTAAACTAAAGGTAACAAATAATGGCAACTAACGGTAATAGCCGCCAGGGCTGGCGTAAGTATTTCAAAATCGCAGACACAAACCAACTAGGGCAATTAAGTCCAATTTCTGGTAAAAACAATTTTGGGCTTCCTGGATACAATCGTCCTGGTTCTGATTTTGAAAGTGGCACAAGAAATGAATTTGCGTTTCGTAATTACGCAAGCCGTCTTCCTGAAGTTTATTCAGGACATCCTAATCGTTTAGAGCGTTACAATCAATATGAAAATATGGACTGTGATTCTGAAGTAAACGCTTGCTTAGATATTATTGCTGAATTTAGTACACAAGCAAACTTAGATAACAGTACACCTTTTGATATTGATTTTACAGATCAGCCAACTGATCATGAAATTGAAATTATTAAAAAACAATTAATACAATGGACTAAACTTAATAAATTAGATCAGCGTATTTTTAAATTATTCCGTAATACTATTAAGTATGGCGATCAAGTATTTGTTCGCGATCCAGAAACATTTGAAATGTACTGGATTGATATGATTAAAGTAGCTCGTATTATTGTTAACGAGTCAGAAGGCAAACGCCCTGAACAATATATTATTCGTGACATTAATCCTAATTTTCAAAATATGTCTATGGCGTCTAAAACAACGTCAGACTATTATGTGAGCCGTTCAACTGGATCTGTTACTACTGGTAATAACTATAACGCTCCAAACGGAGGTGGCGGTGGTGGCGGTGGCGGCACTGGGCGCTTTACTCAAGCTATGAATGAATCATGTATCGACGCCAAACACGTTGTACATTTAAGTTTAAATGAAGGTTTAGATTACTTTTGGCCATTCGGACAAAGTATTTTAGAAAACATTTATAAAGTTTACAAACAAAAAGAATTATTAGAAGATTCTGTACTCATTTATCGTGTACAAAGAGCTCCAGAACGACGTTTATTTAAAATCGATGTAGGTAATATGCCAAGTCATATGGCTATGGCCTTTGTTGAGCGTGTTAAAAATGAGATGCATCAGCGCAGAATTCCTACTGTAACGGGCGGCGGCGCTAACATGATGGACGCATCCTATAATCCATTAAGTGTTAACGAAGATTACTTCTTCCCACAAACAAGTGAAGGCCGTGGTAGCTCTGTTGAAGTGCTTCCAGGCGGTCAAAACCTTGGCGAAATTGACGATTTAAAATATTTTAATAACAAAATGGCCCGCGGATTGCGTGTGCCAAGTAGCTATTTGCCAACAGGACCAGACGATTCTGGAGCCGCAATGAATGATGGTAAAGTAGGCACAGCATTAATCCAAGAATTCCGCTTTAACAAGTACTGTGAACGCTTACAAAAGCTGATTATGCAGAAGTTAGATGACGAATTTAAGCTATTTTTACGCTGGAGAGGCTTTAGTATTGACAGTGGAATCTTTAATATTCGTTTAACAGAACCACAAAATTTTGCTAGCTATCGTCAATCAGAATTAGACACAGCTCGTGTAGCAACCTTTACAGCTATTGAGCCATTACCATATATGAGTAAACGCTTTTTACTTAAACGCTACTTAGGGTTAACTGATGAAGAAGTACTTGAAAATGAAACATTGTGGAAAGAAGAACGCGATTTAGCATCTCTTAATAATACATCAGGTCAAGATTTACGCTCTGTTGGTGTAACTCCAGCTGGCATGGATGCTGATATTGAAACTGGCCAAGAAATAGCAGATTCTGGATTAGGAACCGCAGAAGCTGATGGCGGAGCAGGTGCTGGCCCAATGCCTACAACAGTTCCTGGCGGGTCGGCAGGTAGCCCAGCCGCTGGTGGCGCTGGCGCTTAATCCTAACCAAGTCAGCTAAATACTATACTATGATTTTAAATGAAATTTACGAGAAAAGTCCTGAGCCATATCAGGATTTATCCAATGACAACACCCAACCTCAAATGGGTCAGTTGCGTAAAACTCGTCTTACTTTAAAACAAATTCGCAAGTTACGCCAAATGAACGAGCTTCGTGAAATAGAATTTAAAGATAAATTAAAATATATTCAAATGCAGTATGCGCCGGCCCCTGAGCCAGCAATGTAATAAAAATTACATAAAATACCCATATTTCTCCCCATAATACACTAATATTAATCTTCTTTAGTAAATAAATTTACGAGCCATTCTAAAGGAGAATTAAATGACATCGAAATTTGAACAGTTAATTGAATATGTAATTAACGATGAAGAGGCGAAAGCCAAAGAATTATTCCATGATATCGTAGTTGAGAAATCACGCGAAATCTATGAGAATTTAATGAACGAAGAGTCTGATGCTGAAGAAGACGATCACGCTGAAAAAGCAGGTAAAAAAGTTGCTAAAGACATCGAGTATGATGACAAGAAAGATCGTGCTGACGAAGGTATGGAAGAAGAAGAAGAGTCTATTGAAGAAGATATGGGCGAAACTTCCGGGTCAGCTAGCCAAGATTTAATGCGCGAAGTTGAAACAGAAGAAGAAGGAATGCAAGAAGGCGAAGAAGAGTCTACAGCAGAATTCGACGACGAAGCAGAAGAAGATGGCGAAGATTTAACACACGATATCGAAGCTGGACATGATGGCGAAGAAGATATCGAAGATCGCGTTGTTGATTTAGAAGATAAATTAGACGAATTAATGGCTGAATTTGAAGCTCTTATGGGCGACGAAGCAGAAGTTGATGGCGACGAAGATGGTTTCGATATGGAGCCAGTTGACGGTGAAGTAGGCGGCGACGCTTATATGGATGATGATACATCTGAATTCCAAGATGTGCCGATGAGCGAAAATATTAGCTTACAAGCAGCTCCAAAACCAGAAACAACAGAGCCAAGTTTTGTAAACAAGCGTTCAACAACAGCTTTCAATTCTGGCGCAGCCGGAATGCAAGGTGCTCCAGTACGCAATGTAGCTGCCGAAGCTAATCCAGATGGCACATCCGCTTACAAAGCTCCAACAAGTTATGCTGACAAAGGTCGTGGCGATCTTCCAGGCGCAAACAAGTTTAAAAACGTCCCAGCAAAAGACGGTAGCAAGCAAGAACCAGCAACTAAGCCACATTTGGCCCAAGCAACTGGTGTTAACACACGCACACCTTTTCCAAAAGGTTAATCCATAGATATGGCTCGCAACACTTATCTCAAGGAACATCTTAGCTTTACTCAGGCTCGAGTAGTATTAGAGTCTGAGGAAGCTGCGGATGGATCCGGCAAGACTCTTTATATGAAGGGTATTTGCATCGAGGGTGGCGTTAGAAACGCTAACGAGCGTGTATATCCGGTACATGAAATTGCTAAAGCAGTAGGCACTATCAACGAACAAATCAAAACAGGTCATTCTGTATTAGGTGAAGTAGACCATCCAGATGATTTGAAAATTAATTTAGATCGCGTTTCACATATGATTGAAAATATGTGGATGGATGGTCCTTGCGGTTATGGCAAGTTAAAGATATTACCTACACCAATGGGTCAACTAGTTAAGACTATGTTAGACAGCGGTGTGAAACTAGGTGTTAGTAGTCGTGGATCAGGAAATGTAAACGACGCTAATGGACACGTCAGTGACTTTGAAATAGTTACTGTTGATGTAGTTGCTCAGCCAAGTGCTCCAAATGCTTACCCAACAGCAATTTACGAAGGTTTGTTAAATCATGCCGGCGGACAACGCTTATTGGATATGTATAAGGATCCAGCTAAGAGCAATAAAGCACAAAGATACGTACAAAGCGAAGTAATTCGTTTAATACGTAGTCTTAAGATTGAAGGGAAATAAAATGCTAGACGCACTAAAGCCGTTATTAGATAGTGAGCTGGTTACCGAGGACGCAAAGCAAGAAATCAATGAAGCATGGGAAGCCAAGTTAATTGAAGCCAAGGAAGCCGCACGTGCAGAACTCCGCGAAGAGTTTGCACAACGCTATGAGCATGACAAAACAGTGATGGTCGAAGCCCTTGATCGCATGGTATCAGAAAGTCTTATCGCCGAAGTTCAACAAATCAAAGCTGAAAAAGCTGCGCTTGCTGAAGATCGCGTTAAATTCCAACGCAAAATTAAAGAAGACACACAGAAGTTTAATAGCTTCATGGTTTCTAAATTAGCAGAAGAAATTGGCGAATTGCGTAAAGACCGCAAAACACATAACGAAGGCCTCCAGAAATTGGAAGGTTTCATCGTTCATGCGTTAGCTCGTGAAATCCAAGAATTTGCCGCTGACAAGCGTGATGTAGTTGAAACTAAAGTTCGTTTAGTTACAAATGCTCGCCAACAGTTAGAAGGCTTAAAAGCACGATTTGTAAAAGAATCTGCTGACAAGATGACACGTGCTGTTACTAAGCATCTCAAGGCTGAACTCAGTCAATTGAAAGAAGATATCCAAGTTGCTCGCGAGAACAATTTTGGACGTCGTATTTTTGAAGCATATAGTGCAGAATTTGGCGCAACTCATTTAAATGAGAAAGCGGAAGTTCGTCAGTTACATGACATTATTGCTCAGAAAGATCAGAAGATTGCTGAAGCCATCAAATTCGCTAAGAAGGCAACTGTCTTAGTTGAATCCAAGGAACGTGAAGTACGCATCCTTAAAGAGTCCAATGAGCGTTCACGCACAATGGATGAATTGTTATCTCCTCTTAACGAAGAGAAAGCAGAAGTAATGCGTAATTTACTCGAAAGCGTTCAAACACCTCGTTTGAAAAACGCATTCGAAAAGTATCTTCCAGCCGTTTTGGAAAATCGTTCAGTAAAAGCTACTAAACCAGTAATTACAGAATCATTATCCGAAGTAACTGGTGATAAATCTGCCCGTAGCCAAGAGCAAGATGAGCAAAGCGAAAGCAATGTCATCGACTTAAAGCGTTTGGCAGGGCTGTAAAAAAGAAATTAGAAAAAGGAGACTTAAATGTCACAAGATTTATTAGAAAGCCGTTGGGGCGAAACCAAAGATGCGTTGCTTGAAGGCTTAGGCGGATCAAAGCGCAATTCAATGGCAGTAATCCTCGAAAATACACGCAAGTATTTGAAAGAGAACGCAACAAGTGGTTCAACAGCTAGTGGTAATATCGCTACTTTGAATCGTGTTATTCTCCCAGTAATCCGTCGTGTAATGCCAACCGTTATCGCTAACGAGTTGGTTGGTGTACAGCCAATGACTGGCCCAGTATCCCAAATCCACACATTACGTGTACGCTATGCTCAGTCATTGACTGATAATAGTTTAGCTGCAACATCTGTAACAGCTGGTCAAGAAGCGTTAAGCCCATTCACCATTGCTACAGCGTACTCTACAGTTCCACAGAACACTACTACTGCTACTGGTTATACTGGTAACAATACAGCGACTATGGAAGGTACAGGCGGTAAGCAGATCAGTATCCAAATCTTGAAACAAGCTGTTGAAGCAAAGACACGCAAGTTACAAGCTCGTTGGACATTTGAATCTGCACAAGATGCTCAAGCTATGCACGGTATTGATGTTGAAGCAGAAATTATGGCTGCTTTAGCTCAAGAAATCACAGCTGAAATCGACCAAGAGATTTTATTATCTTTAAGTTCATTGGCTGCAACTGAGTACACATACAACCAAGCTACTGTATCTGGTACTGCTACATTCGTTGGTGACGAACACGCTGCTTTAGCTGTTCTTATCAATCGTGTTGCTAACTTGATCGCTCAACGCACACGTCGTGGCGCTGGTAACTGGGCTGTTGTTTCTTCAGCTGCTTTAACAGTATTACAATCTGCTACAACATCAGCTTTTGCTCGTACAACAGAAGGTACATTCGAAGCACCTACAAACACTAAGTTTGTTGGTACATTGAACGGTTCTTTACGTGTATTCGTAAACAGCTATGCTCCAGATACACAATCAGTGTTAGTTGGTTACAAAGGTTCTTCAGAGGCTGATGCCGCTGCGTTCTATTGCCCATACATTCCATTGATGAGTTCTGGTGTTGTATTGGATCCAAGTACATTTGAGCCAGTAGTAAGTTTCATGACACGCTACGGATTCGTCGAATTGACTAACACAGCATCGTCTTTCGGTAATGCGGCCGATTATGTTGGAGAGATAGCCGTGCAAAACTTATCATTCTCTTAATCCAGAAAGATATTTTGTACTGCGTTTCAAACGCAAAGCAACAAGCAAGAAAGCTCCGCAAGGAGCTTTTTTGTTGACTAAAATTTATAGCGATGTTGCGGTACAGATAAATATTTGTATGAAAGAACTAAACAAAATAAAACCTTATACCTATGTTGTTAAACACAAATCTACTGGTAAAGCATATTACGGTAGTAGATGTAAAAACTACACTAAACTTAACAGGACTCCGGCTGAAGATTTTTGGAAACACTACACAACAAGTAGTGAAAATATTAACAATATTATAGAACAAGAAGGCAAAGATGCGTTCGATTATGAAATACGCAGAACATTTGATACTGTAGAAGAAATGGCTAACTGGGAAACAAGAGTACTAACTCGTAGCAAAGTATTAGAGCGACAAGACGTATGGATGAACGGCAACGTTGCTGGTAAAAAAATATTAACAGAAGCTGGATCTAAAAAGATTAGTGAAACACACAAAGATAAACCTAAAACTAAAGAACACAAACAAAAGCTAAGAGAAAGCAATATTGGAAAAAATAAAGGTCGTAAACAAACCGAAGAACATCGAAAAGCAAACTCCAAAGCAAACAGCGGAGCAAACAACCCGATGTACGGACCATGTACTAAAGAGCGAGCTGAAAACATTAGTAAAGCTAAAAAAGGTAAACCTGCCAAAAATAAAGGTGTACCAATGTTGCAAGAACAAAAAGATGCTATTGCGGCCACCAAAGAGAAAAATAAGGTCATACTAACTTGCGGTTGCGGCAAAACTATGCGCGAAAGCCACTTCAAAATGTACAATCACGGTCCAAACTGTAAACAATTATCGAAATAGGTTGACTTTTTGTTGTATTTGTGCTACAATGTAATATCAATAACAACTTTGGTATCATAATGGCTAAGAAATCAGTAGTTTACGAAAACTTTAATGAGTATGCCGCTAACGATAAAAAATATCTTATGCGAGTGCTCAAAGGCGAACTAAACAAAGCCCAACGTAAAATAATATTTGCTGACGGTTCAAACTACAGCGTAACCCGTGCTGGTAACAGATGGTGGGGCAAATACGGATTTATTCATCGCGAAGGTAGTCCAGCTTGTCAGCTACATTGGGGCCGCGAAGGATACTACTTATATTCGGAAGAATACACTAAAGAAGAATATGAGGAAGAAATGAAAATATTTCATCTGCGACCTAAGTTAGAATTTGAATTTGTTGATGTCAATCTTATGATTGTACAAACAAAAGATTACAAATGGGTAAACCCGTATATTTCAAATTGGTACAAGCCCGAAGAAGGGCAACTACACGATAATAATATCTATCGCATTTACTATAAAAACAGCCATAACGAAATGCTGTATGTTTATTTTAAGTCTGATTATTTAGATAGAAAAGTAGAAGCTTTCTATAATCAGCCCGACTGCTGGACAAACAAAAAATACGATTTGTTCAAACCACCCTACATGGACTGTAGAGAATTATACGAGTCGGTAGATATGACTATGTTTGAAGATGTGTGGGGTCCGTATCCTCCGGCAGGTTCACCTATGGAAAATGATACTCTAGAATACAAACAGTGGATTAAAGATTCTGAAACTAATCAGTTTTGTTTTAGTGTAGTGGGCGAAAAAGTCAAAGAGTTTTTTGCTAAAGAAGCAGAAGTAGACTTTTTCTCTCCCGACTGCGGCCTTACTACCGATGGTACTGATTGGTGGTGCGACAGCTAATACGCTCGCTGGCACGGCATCAACTGTAAAAATCTATCACACCATTAACTACCCACTAAATAATAATAGCAATACGCACTCATGACTTAGTTGAGTATAAAATTAAGCTGGTGGGTCGGTAAAACCTAGTAATAATAAAACAATTAAGCACCGTAAGGTGCTTTTTTGTTGACTATTGAACTTAACTAAATATATTAAATATTTTAAGGCATTCTAATGACAAATAAAGTCGTCTTCATTACCTCAGGCACAACATATACTATACCAGCAAACTTTGGTACACTTGTATCGCTTGAAGCTATTGGTGCTGGCGGTAATGGCACCACTTCTAATGGAGGAGTTGGCGGCGGTGGCGGATCATATGCTAAACTTACATCCGGTTTAACACTTACGGCTGGTCAAACAGCTAACATTAGTGTTGGTGTAAACAAAGATACTTGGCTTAATATTTCTGCCAACGCCGCTCCTACTCTTACTTCTCAAGGTATTTTAGCTAAAGCTGGAAATAGTAATGGTCAAGGTGGTCAAGCGGCTAACTGTATTCCATCTACTGGTGCTTTTAGTGGTGGCACTGGTGGAACTTCATCAAGTAATGATGGAGGTGGTGGCGGTGGAGCAGCCGGTCCTGGTGGTGTAGGCGGTAATGGCGCAAATGATGGTGGCAGTTATACAGGCGGTGGCGGTAGCGGAGCAAGCGCATCTTCTGCTGGAGTAAATGCTACGCAAGCAAGTCCAGGCAATGGAGCTAATGGCACTGGTGGCACAGGCGGAGGCGCTGGAACGATAGGGGCTGGTGGCGGTGGTGATGGAACACCAAATACTGGAGCAGGCGGCGGCGGATCGTATAATAATAATGGTGGCGCAGGCGCGACTGGTGTTGCTGTATGGACGTCTACTTTTGGCGGAACACTTGGTCCAGGTGGCGGTGGAGGTGGTGGATATAATAGTGGTGGACTTGGCGGATTTCCAGGCGGCGGAGCCGGCGGCTGTGGCACTACAGGAACCATCGCTGGTGGTGCTGGAGTTTTAATTCTCACTTATACTCCCTTAACCACTAAAACAGTTTTTATTACTTCGGGTACAACATATACTATACCAGTAGATTTTAGCACATTAGTTTCAGTTGAAGCTATTGGTGGCGGTGGTAGTTCTCCAGCTAATACTGCTGGCTCTGGTGGCGGAGCATACGCATATTCAAGTGCTATCACAGGACTTACACCTAATACTACTGTTTATGTAAATATTGGCGCTGGCGGCAGTAGCGGAACTGCTGGAGGCAATACATGGTTTAATACTTCAAACGCAGCACCTGTTTCTAGTACTACTGGCGTATTGGCAATAGGCGGTGGTGCTGCTAGTTCTGCTACAAACGGCGGAGCTGGCGGTGGTGTTGGTTCGATTGGTACTATAACTTTTGCTGGAGGAGCAGGTGGCGGCGGTGCAACTGGTTATGGTGGCGGCGGAGGTGGCGCCGGTGGACCTGGTGGTATAGGCGGCTCTGGCGGCACTACAGCAGCCAATCTAGGTGGCGGCGGTGGCGGTTCTGGAGCATTAGGAATTCCAGGAACATATGGAGCATCTGTAACTACTGGTACTACAGGCGGTACAGGCGGAGCAAGTGCTACCCAAACCGGCGGCTCTGGAGGAACTGCTAGTAATCCACCAAATGCTACAACTGCTCCTGCCAATGGAGGTGGCGGTGGTGGTGGCTATGCTTCTGGAAGTAATTACGGTGGTGGCGCTGGTTCTACTGGAAATGTATGGACACAAACATCAAATAGTGCTACAGCAGGACCAGGTGGCGGTGGTGGTGGCGGTGCTAATGCGGGTTCGTCGGGCGGTGTTGGTGGCAATTATGGTGGCGGTACAGGCGGAGCTGGTAGTAGTACTGGAGGTACAGCCGGAGCTGGTATTGTTGTTCTTACCTATGTACCTAACGCTTCAAGAACATTATACTGGGTTGGCGGCAATGGAACATGGGACACATCAACTACAACCAACTGGTCAACAAGTTCAGGTGGAACAGGCGGATCAAGTCCGCCAACTAGTTTAGATGTTGTTATTGTAGATGGCAACTCTGGTTCACCAACTATAACATTAAGCGGCAGTCCAGTTTGTGCCACTTTAACAACTACTGGTGCTACTTGTACATTTACTTCAACAGGTACATTAACAGTATCTGGTAATATTACATTATCCAGTACAACTACTTGGAGTGCTACTGGGTTATTAACTATTAATGCTAGTAGTACAATTGCAGCCCCAAGTACAACATTTTCTTGTAATATAACTGCTAATGCTGGATTAATATTAGCTAGTAATATAACACTAGGATCAACAAATACATTTACACTAACTTCTGGAATACTAGATTTAACCAATGGTAGCACAGGCAATTATACTTTAAGTACTGGAGCATTTAGTTCAAATAATAGTAATACTCGTTCGATTTCATTTGGTACTGGAAATATTACAACAACAAGTGGCACCACTTCAGGAAGTTTTGGTTTTAGTACCCCGGCCGCAATGAACGGTAACACCACAGGTGTTACGAACATATCAGGAGTAACAGTTAGTAGTTCAGGATTATTTGTGGCTGTTGGGTCTACTAGCAACGGCTATCCATTGTATGCTACTAGTTCCAATGGTAGTACTTGGACTACACCAGCGCAAATGAATGGCTCATCTACAATAGCCTATATGGAATCTGTAACGGTTAATAGTGCTGGATTATTTGTAGCAGTTGGATATGATACTAATAATTATCCATTGTATGCTACTAGTTCCAATGGCAGTACTTGGACTACTCCAGCTAAAATGAATGGCTCATCTACAATAGCCTATATGGAATCTGTAACGGTTAATAGTGCTGGATTATTTGTAGCAGTTGGATATGATACTAATAATTATCCATTGTATGCTACTAGTTCCAATGGCAGTACTTGGACTACTCCAGCTAAAATGAATGGCTCAACTACTTATGCTGCCATGAATTCTGTAACGGTTAATAGTGCTGGATTATTTGTGGCTGTTGGGTCTAATAGCAACGGCTATCCATTGTATGCTACTAGTTCCAATGGTAGTACTTGGACTACACCAGCTGTAATGAATGGCTCAGCTACATTCGCTATCATGAATTCTGTAACAGTCAATAGTGCTGGATTATTTGTGTCAGTTGGTCGTGATGTTAATAGTTATCCAGTATATGCCACTAGTTCCAATGGCAGTACTTGGACTACACCTGCTTCAATAAATGGATTTACTACAGGCACTACCATGACTTCTGTTGCAGGTAATAGTGCTGGATTATTTGTGGCTGTTGGGTATTTAAATACTACTGGAGTAGGAGTATATGCTACTACTTCTAATGGCAGTACTTGGACTACTCCAACTTCATTTAATGGAGCAAATGTAGTAGATAATATAAATTCTATCGCAGTTAATAGCGCAGGATTATTTGTAGCAGTTGGATTTGATGTTAATAATTATCCATCCTACACATACGCTAGTACTCCAGGATTAACAACTTGGGATACCACTACAGCAACTGGATTAACTTATACAGGCACGCCAACAGTTAACATTTCAAATAATAGTGCTACCGCTACTACTATAACTGCTGGTACTACTGGCGGAGCTAGTAATAACGCATTTAATTTTAATATTACTACCGGCACTTATGCTCTTACTATAACCACTGGAAGTGTTATTGGCGCATTAAACTTTACTGGATTTACTGGTACTTGGACACCTGCTACAATAACACTTTCATTCTACAGATCATTGACATTAGTATCTGGTATGACATTTACTACTGGTACGGGGTTGTGGACTTGGTTACATACATCGGGTACGGCAGTTATTACTAGTGCTGGCAAAACATTATATTCAATTACACAAAACGGAGTAGGTGGAACGGTTGCTATCTCGGGTA
>Ga0316221_1000047_pt1 | contig 160368 bp, 129 predicted proteins | sample TBH18007metaG_FD_206003 | JGI IMG/M metagenome (GOLD analysis project Ga0316221, IMG submission 206003) | Freshwater microbial communities from Trout Bog Lake, Wisconsin, USA - TBH18007 | ecosystem: Environmental > Aquatic > Freshwater > Lake > Hypolimnion/Profundal zone | place: USA... | reverse complement strand
GTCTTGGGTAAGATGTGTGTATGTCATTTCGGGCAACTTTGACTGGCAGGTCTCGGAGACCGGATGCTACTGCATCTTCCCACCTTTGACCATTTATCTTCAGTTGCACTTCATATTTGAACTCGCGTATTGTTTTTTTCGCGCTGATCTTTATGAATGACGGTCAGATAGATCAGGGCCAGGGCCACCACCAGGCAAATCAGTTTCACCAGATTTTCGGTGCCATCCCATTGCAGCAGAACCCAGACCAGCGGTACCAGTCCGATCAGAATCGCCGTGCCGATCATGAACCGCTTCCTGTACTGCTGCGCCGTGGCGCTCAGCAGGGTGGTGTTCAGATCGACCAGGGATGTCCAGTTGAAGCAGGCCAGCACGATGGCCATGACATTGCCGATGGTGGCAAAAATGAACAGGCTGGCATAACTTTCAGTGAGCTGGTAATGTCCGGCAGCATAAAAGCCGACGAAAAATCCCACATTCATTCCCGCATAATTCCACAGAAACGCGCCCTCGCGGCGGATGTCTTCAGGCGCAAAACGCTGCGTGAGCATCATGTTGATGCAGGTGACATTCAAACCACTGCCGGTCAGAAATAACGCCAAGCCCCAATACAGCAGGCCCACCGAGCCACCGGCAATGCAGGCACAGCCAAACACCTGCAAAATCATGCCGCCGATGAACAGATTGCGATAACTTAAAAAGCGCCCGCCCAGATAGCCGCCGAATAAATGCAGCCCGTAATTGAACGCGCCAAAAATGCCCATGATGGCGGTGGCTTTTTCGATTGAAAAATTCAGGTGGCGTGCATACAGCACCAGGGTCGAGTACAGCACGGCAAAACCCAGCGTTGAAAACATCTGAATAAAAAATACCGCAGATACACCGCTGGGCATGAGGGCCAGTTTTTCCTTGAGGGATTTCAAAAGGGGTCTCCTTGAAATGGATATGAATAAGTCCGCTTTATGAGCTGACAATTGGTTTTGCGCAATTATCCAGAAAAAGATCCGGCACAGCTACTGATTCATCCTGATTTGAATCAAAGAGAGGTGATTGAATGTCGAGAAGCTAATTAAGTGTTGGTGGAAGTAGTCACGCCGGTTTGCAAACATGCAGGTCCTGCGCCGGAAAATCGGACTTGAGTTTGATCAGACCGGTATGTTCCGGATCGCTGACATTTTTGAAAACGAAATTGAACCGGTTGGTTTCAATCGTATGCGTTCCCAGTTTGGCGCTGTGCACGCCTTTGCCAACCAGCGTGGCCAGCAGCTGTTTGGCTGACTCTTCCGATTTGAACACGCCCAGAGAAATACCCCAGCGCAGTGCCGACTGATCCTGAATGACGAAAAAATCATGCACGCCAAGGTGGTTCAGTTCCATCGCTTTTTTATCGGCCGCTTCCTTGCTGCCCATCGGCGGAATAAAGACCATGGTCGTTGACGTATCCAGTACATTCAGGCGCGACTGGCGGTTACCGAAAGCCAGCGTCTTCAAACGATCTTCAACCTTGTTGAGCTCGGCATTGGCAAACACGCCCCACTCCAGACAGGCAACCGTTTCCGGCCTGACCGGGGCTGCCGATGCAGCGGCAGAGGCCGTTGCCTGCGTCCCTGCGGGCGATGATGCCGGCGCTTCCGGTTTGACTTCCGGCGCATTGGCCAGATCAGCCGAAATCAGTTTCAAATTTTCTGGTGACTGCTGCTGAGCCAGCCGCTGCGGCTGATGCGGTTCATCGAGCGGGTTGGCCAGGTAACCTTTACTGAGCGCGAACAACAGCGCGTTGGCGATCAACAGACAGAAAAAAAAGAATTTCAACATAATCCTAGATGACTCCGTTTAATGAGCTCGCCTGCAATCCAATCAGCACCAGATTATCCACCACCCTGTGGGGTACGCGCAAACTCGGTGACAGCCAGGGTGCAGCGCCGCCTGAGAGCAGACACAGCGGCAGTCCGCCAGCTTCTGATTGGGTGAATAAAGAAAAATTGTGTACTGCGTGTTCGATCGCGCCGACCTGCGCTGCCAGACAGCCACTCCATATTGCCGCTTCGGTCGAATCAGCAAAATGGGTGACCACCGAGGCCGCGTCCTGCACCTGCGGCAGCTGCGCCGTATTCTGTGCCAGCGACTGCGCCATGAGTTGCAGTCCGGGAGCGATCATGCCGCCGATAAAATTTCCCTGGGCAGTAACTGCATCAATGGTCGTTGCGGTACCGCAGGTCGCCACAATCAGGTTTTGCCCGGGACTGAGCGCGAGCGCGCCGATCGCCGAAGCAAAGCGGTCACTGCCGAGTTGCTGCGGATTTCGATAATGATTGTTGAGTCCGGCCCGGCTGGACTGTGAGACAAACCATTCCGGCTGAACCTGACGAGGCAGCGCAGCGGCGAGTTGCGTCTGCATGGCCGCACCGGCCACATTGGAAATAAGGGCACGCTGCAGCGGGTAAGTCGCCCACAGTGCGCGCAGCTGCGCAAAATCCTGATGTGATACCCAACCGTGTTTGAGCCAGGCACCCAAGGCAACAGGTTGTGCCGGGTCCAGCACCGCCCATTTAACCCGTGTATTGCCTGCATCGATTAATAACAGCATCTCATTCACCCGGTTCGCAAAGATACGTCGCCTGCCATGACAGCACTGAGCACGCCATGTTCGTCCTGCAGCATCAGACAGCCCTGATGATTCACACCGGTCGCAATGCCCTGCCGGATTATTTTGCCCTGCTCGATCAGATTCACGAACTGTCCCCGATGCGCATGCAGTGCATTCCAGCGCTCCAGAAACGCGCTCAGTCCTGATCGTTCAAACTGCGCCATTGCTGCGACCAGATGATTGAGCAAAATCGCCAGCAACCGGTTTCTGTCCATCTGTGCCAGCCAGGTCGCATCGGCCACTTCATGCCCGATGCTCTGCTCCAGCTCTTGCGGCATGAGCAGATTTAACCCGATACCGATGACCGCCCATGTCTGCGGCCCGAGCGTCGCGGTTTCGACCAGCACACCGGCGAGTTTTTTGCCGTTTTTGAGTACATCGTTGGGCCATTTCAGCTGGACCGGAACCTGCAGTTCTGTCAGCGCTTCGGCCAGAGCCACACCCACAGCCAGCGGCAAACCCAGCAGGGCCTGCGGTGAACGTGAAAACGGCCAGGCCACCGAAAAGGTCAGCGACGCCCCCGCTCCCGACAGCCAGCTGCGCCCCGCCCTGCCGCGCCCGGCCGTCTGATGTTCAGCTACCAGTACGACCGCACCGGTCAGACGCGCCAGCCGGTCCAGCAAATCGGAATTGGTCGATCCGGTCTGCTGTACCACATCGATCACAACGGCTTGCGCCTGTGCGGTACAGTGCAACAGAATCTGGTCGGAATCGAGGGAAAGTGCAGGTGAATTCATGGCGGGCATTGTAGCTTGCCAGCAAGAGAATAGCCAATCTTCAGCGTGTTTCTGCACTGTATAGGTTGCGGCAAAGCCAGAATGGGCAAATAATCTGCCTCTCATACCACGAAGGAAACAAGATGATCGATGTCGTTCAACGTATTGCCGATTTCAACAGCGGCCGTGATCCAGAACGTCTGGCCCTGAAATACCACAACATGCGCCAGAACCCGTTTGTGTTCCTGCGCGGCACCTGTCATCTGTTTTATGCACGTCTGCCCGATACATCGATCTTCAAAACCGCACCGCTGACCTGGAACTGCGGTGACATGCATCTGGAAAATTTTGGCAGCTACAAGGGCGACAACCGGCTGACTTACTTTGACATGAACGATTTCGATGAAGCGGCCCTGGCCCCGCTGAGCTGGGAACTGGTGCGTCTGGTGACCAGCGTGCAGGTCGGCGCTGCCAGTCTGTCGATCAGCGCCGTCGAAGCGGATGCGCTGTGCATCACCCTGATCGAAGCGTATGCCCATGCGCTTGGCTGCGGCAAGGCGACCTGGGTAGAGCGCGAAACGTCAAACGGTATCATTCATCAGTTGCTCAACGATTTACGGGAACGACAGCGGGAAGTCTATCTGGACAGGCGCACCACCCTGAACGGCCGGGGACGCAATATATACCGGTTGATCCGGATCGACGGAAAAAAAGCACTGAGCGTTTCGGCCACCCAAAAAGCCAGAATTACCAGGCTGATCCATGCCTATGCAAAAACCCAACCCAATCCACAATTTTATGAAGTACTGGACGTGGCACGGCGCATTGCCGGCACCGGCAGCCTTGGCGTGGATCGCTACGCGATACTGGTTCATGGAAAGGGGTCGCCAAACGGCAATTATCTGCTGGACCTGAAGCATGCCCTGCCGTCCGAACTGGCCAGAAACTGCCGGATCAAACAACCGAAGTTCGACACCGATGCCCATCGGGTCGTGGCCATCGAGCGGCGTATGCAATCCGTTTCCATGGCTTTCCTGACTGCAGTAAAAATGGGCGACCGGGGCTACATCCTGCGCGGACTGCAGCCGTCCGAAGATCGCATCAGTCTGGACCGGCATGAACACAGCATGCCGGAGCTGCAAAAAACCATGATCACGTTAGGTCAAATAGTTGCCAGTGCGCATTTACGCAGCAGCGGTCGTGACGGCTCCGCCATCGCCGACGAACTGATTGCTTTTGGGCACAAAATTAAGTGGAAAAACAAATTACTTATTGCCGCAAAAAAATGCGCGCAACAAGTTGAGCAGGATTGGGAGATATATTGTCAGGCGTATGATGACGGCGTATTTAAAGTCAGGTAATCTGGAGTTCATTTTGCGTTTAGGAGATGACAAATGGAAAGCCAGGCCAACACCACCTCGACGGTCAAGCGCCGCAGCCCGCATCAGGCTCGCTCCCGGGATAAACTGGAACTGATCTTCGAAGCCAGCATTCGTATTTTAAACAAGCAGGGACTCGAAGGATTAACCACCAACCGCATTGCCGAAGTCGCCGGCGTTTCCATCGGCACGCTGTATCAGTATTTTTCCAACAAACAGGAAATTCTGATGGCGCTTGGAAAACGGGAGATTGATTCCACCATCGCGAAAATTACCGAGCAATTTTTAGATACACACGATGAAACCGACAAACTCAGGCTGTTGATCAGCATTCTGCTCAATGCATTCGACGGTCGCCATCAGGTGCGAAAGATATTATTGGAAATCGCACTCACCCAACAGGGCATGAAAGGGCTGGATCAGTCCGTGAACCAGATTACCAGTCTGATCAATTCGCCGATGGCAGCGCATTTTTTCAAGGACCTGCCGCAACTCACGGAGATGGATATTTTTGTTCTGTCCAGCGCTGTCACGGGTGTGATCCGCTCGGCGCTGATCCGGGATATCGGACTGCTGTCGCAAAAGGAACTGGAAGATAAAATCATCGTTCTGATTCGTTCCTATATCAGACAGAACCAGATCGAGCATACCCAATGAGTTGTTACTGACGCGGCACACCTTCATGGTTGACTGATATCGACGCACCAGGCGCATATCTGGTCTGAATGCGGTGTTCATAACCACGGAAGTTGTAGGTCACGTCCCACGAGTCGGGAGTCTGGCTTGGCACGGTCTGGCACCGCTGGACATCCCGCGAATAGCTGTCTCCCCCGGATTGTGTCCCAACGTTGGCGCCGATGGCAGCACCCGCTACCGCGCCGCCGACTGTAGCCACATCCTTGCCTCGTCCGCCACCGACCTGGTGTCCCAGTACCCCACCAAGTATGGCGCCAATGACAGCGCCACCGGCATTACTGTTGGCCGCAGGTTCATTGACCTGCTGACGCTCGGTCCAGCAGCGCTGTTGGCCGGCACCGAATACGGCGTGAACCGACGTAACCGGCGCCTGGAAAATATCTTCATCCGGACGGCGACGATATTCGTAGGCCGGTTCCTGCACAGGCACAGGCGCTTCGTTGTCGTAGTGCTCGCGGTGGCCTATCGGGCGCAGCGAGGAAACCCGGTCATTCATGCCCATGGCACTCAGTGACCCGTAATTGCCGCGGCGCAGAATCATGCATTTACCGGCAAAACCGGCGTCTGTACACAACTCCCACTGGCCATCTTCGACAATGACTGACGAGGCGCGGTCATTGAAACCGAACCGGCCAAGATCGCGCACCTCATGGGTCGTTGAAAAAGTACGACCACGATAACCATCGTCTTCGTATAACGTGACCTGAGCCAGCGCCTGGGCTGACAGTGTCAGGATGGTGGCCGTGATAGCCGTCTTTAACAGTAAATTCATTGTGTTCTCCGGATGTGGATGAGGTGAGTTGTCAGCACTGTATAAGTTGTTTGGCTGCACATCCGTTCGGTACGCCACATAAGAAAAAACGCAGCCCATCAGGGACTGCGTTACAAGATAGCGAAACCACTGTTAATGGTTCGATTATTTTTGTGAATTATTGCGGAGGCGACACTCGACAGGAATCTGACAATTAAGATTTTATTTCAGAGTTTTGGATGCGACTTCCACCAGAGTCAATAGCTCGCTCAGATTTTTATGTATCGTCTTCCAAACGATTTCAAAATCGACTTTGTGATAGCCGTGCGCCAGAGCGTTTCGCATTTCATAGGCAAAGCCCCAAGGAATCTCTGGATGGGCCGAAGCAAAATCTGCATGTACCTTGATGATGTTATTACACGCCTCACCAATAATTTCAAAGTTGCGAACAACAGCATCCTGGGTCTTTTCATCATTGAGAAAAGCGACTTCCGTCATATCTGCGGTATAGCGGTCAATTCGGTGAATTGCTTCAATGATGTGACGCAGGTATTCTGGCAGGCGCAACTTTTCAGATTTACTCATACCAATATTGCCTCTGCAATCACCTTTGCACGAAAGCTGTCCGGCAATGCCTTGGGTGTGAGCACCTCCACCTCAATGCCCAGCAATTTCCGCAACTCAAAACGAATTGCGCCAATATCCATCAAGGTGGTTTCATGCGTGGGATCAACGAGCAAATCCAAATCACTTCCCTCGACATCGTCGCCGCGCATCACCGAACCAAATACCCGAACATTGCAGACATGGTGACGCAGTGCAATTTCTCGCACTGCGTCTCGATTTGAATGAAATACCAATGATGGTCGCATGATTAACTGAATCTAATACGATCTTTTAAAACGGTTATGCATACTTTTTGTGTAAACAATTTCGATGTGAGTGAGTGATTTCGCCATTCTAGTGCTATATATCGCAACCATCAAGGTAACAAGTAACCGCTATCGCGTCAAAACAACGCCGTTGTTTACACTGTCACCGAGCACCCATAGCCATCGAAGTTTAGCCCAATGGCTAATCGAATCCCTCTGACTATTGGCTCATTGCACCGCTTATTAGCGCGTTCCTTAGATTTTCTCGTCGAGACTGCTCTCCATAAAAATAGTCTCGCCATCGTTGATAAGCTGGGCCAATTTGCCCCTGAGTAGCGAGGCATTCAGTCGAAGCATTTGATGCCAAGGTCTGGCTGAGATTATCGTTCGTGAAATAATTGAAAGTGCAAACGTCCGGATTAAAAGTTGGAGAAATTTGAATGGCCTGTTGACTCTTTGTTGCCTGTTGACTCTGTGGTACCTGCTGAGGTTGGCATGCAGTTAGGCACCCAGTAGCAGTAGTAAATATCGCTAAACATAGTAGAGGGCTACGCATGAGAATACTCTTTCAAAAGGGGCTGGGGCACAACTACCTTTAGTCTTGAACGACCAATTTGGTCGATATTTTCTATCAACCGTGCCTTCGTTTATCGAACAACCCTAAAACAAGCTTCAAAGGGGAAATCAAGCTATGAGTCCAAAAATCAAATCCAATTAATACATGCCGATGAATGCGGCTCGGATATTTACTGTTATAAAACTTTATAACGAACTTTTATAATTATAATAAGCGGTTATAAAATTTTATAATTTGGATTGGCACGAGAAACGACACAGCTTCCTTATGGGTGACCACCAATATAAGCAACCAAATCATACTGCTTTAGCGAGTTCAATTTCTTTAAGAAAGCATCTTTGCTTTTTGCATCAAGACCTTCGTAATACTTTTTGTTTAATTCTTTTCCAGCCATTAGTTTTGTTGTCAGCGCGCTGAGACCGCTATCATGTCCAAATAACCCGCCAACCTTACCAATTTTGACAAATTGCTCGCACACGCTACATGTGGACCAAAAATTCCCGTGCTTCGTCCCAAGCGGGACCACATACATCAGAGTTTGCTTAAATTTGTATTGACGTATTATTTCATTTGATTGGTTATTACATTTGGGGCATTTCCTATATTCCCCGTACCCAATGAAAATGTACGACGTTTCCTGGCTTACAGACAGCATCCCGTAGCTCACATTCCACTCCTTTTCATTAATGCCTTCGCAACATTGTCGTCCACGTCTTCATAATGCGGGCAAATAGGACACTTGAAACCATAAAATTTATGACCGGAACCGTGACTGCCCGACTTAAACACAAATTCATTTGTGTTGTTACATCTAGGACAAGTGACTATTTTCGCTGGGACTTTATTGTTTTTAATTGGCGACCAAACTGCTTGTGATGATGACCATGTCATGAGTACTCCTTGCTGTAAACAAATTTAACAACATTTATTTGCAGCAAGTCAATCAATTTCTAGTGATTCCTTCGTAACTAGACGTTTTTTGCTTCAGGCCCCCACATCATGACTTACCGCGCATCGGTAGGTCTAATTTCCAGTATTAAACCCGAAACAGCCGAAATCCCCTGGCAAGCATCGGAATGCCTCAGAGCGTATCCATTTCGACCTTACAATTAATTTGGTGAATACCTAAACGACCTCAGACTGAAGGAATGCCTCCAGCTCTCGCTGTATCACTTCATTTGATAACTGACCACTGGCATTCTCCTGCCTAATAAAATAGCCGGCCAAATATTGAAATTTATCGTAGTACTCAGGAGTTTGTTTTCTATGTTCAGTTATGTAATCTTCTAATGCTAACCACCAATGGGCTGCAGAGTCAGAAAATGAATTGTAGACTAAGGCATTATCCAACCACCCTCTTTGATGTAGGGCACCAATTGTCTCCAGAATATCCATTACATGCTCTACACCGGACATATATATCCCTACGTCGCTTTTGGTTATCGCATTACGCCGTTGAATTATTTGCCTTGCGAGCTCGCTTCTGCTTGCCCTAATCGGAGTGCTGTCATACTTATCGATAAGTTGCATTGTAAGGTTCAGCCTCGTCATTTCCTTTTGTGACTCAATTGTTTCCTTTGAAGTACGGTCAGTTGCTCTAACCTGTCGCACAGCAACCACTACCGCACAAACTGCAACCAAACTTGAGATTAAATCCATAGCTTTGCTCCTAATAGTGAAGTACCAACATTGGCAAATGCCACCCCGTCTGCATGGCGCGAAAACGTTCATAGGTGATTTAAGGGTAGTGCCGCGAATAAAGCCAACCCGTATCAACGGTTGTTGTCTGCATGGGCCCTGCGGCCCATACCCCGCCAAACTAAACCAGTTCGCAAGCGGCAGTCACCACCTTCAACCGCTCCGTTACCAAAGGCCCAAGGCCAACATTACGCATATGGGCGCGCGGCATGCCCTCAACAGCCTTGCGAACAGCAACTGGGTCCCCAACAAGTACAACCTGGCGTTGAGCTCTGGTGAGTGCGGTATAAATTAATGTCCTATCGAGCATCCGGCTTCCAGTTAGCGCGATAAGAACCCTCGGCCACTGGGAACCCTGCGCTTTGTGGACAGTAACGGCGTAACCCAGCTCTAGGTCATCCAGCATTGATTCCAATACAGGTCGCCGCTCTCCGTCGTCCCAAAGCACCCACCCAAGGGCATGTCCGAGTTCCACACCATCATCGTTGGTGAGCAATCGTGGAACATCTTCAATTTCTACCAGACGCCCTAGCGAACCATTTTGCAGTCCCCAGTCCCAAAGATTTCTGGTACATAGCAACAAGTCTCCCAGATGAAATCCGGTGCCAGCGTGAGAATCAAAATCCTCCAAGTACAAAAGCAGGGGCCTAGCGTTTTTGGTAAATCGACTCTGACAGAGTGTATTGATAGCTATCGTTCCATCCAAACTGTTTCGACGCGGCGAAAGTATCTGCGTGTTTGGGGTATCCTTTTTATACAAATCAACAATGCGTTCGGCAATCTCGGCAGTGGAGCAAGGTATAAACGATATAGCGGCATCCTCGTCATCTGGCAATTCAGGCCAATCGCCGTCACGTACCGCCAGCGCCGCTTGCGCGATTTTTCCACCATATCGTTTTACCACCTGCAACTCAACCTGAGGGATTTCAGGAATGCCGACAAGGGCGTGCAGGACTAGCCCAGGGCCAACCGGCATTAACTGACTCGAATCGCCGGCCAGCACCAACCGAACATGCCCAGGCAACATCTCGCACAGGCGACTCATAGAGATAATATCTACCATAGAGGCTTCGTCAATGACAATAACTGCCGGTCCCTCCAAGTCTTCTTCCTTGGTGTTTTTTAGGAAACTGGCCAGCGTGGTCGCAGGGCGACCCGTGGCTTCAACCATGCGCTTTGCGGCACGGCCTGCTAAAGCGGTTTGAAAAATCCGTATGCCCGTTGCGTCGTAGATTTTATACAGCGCTTTTAGAACTGTCGTCTTACCTGTACCAGCGCCGCCCAGAATTAAGGCTATGGCGTTAGCAGCAGCTGTTTGAATGGCGAGCGACTGTGCTTCATTAAGGCTGATATTTTCAGCAGTTTCGTAGACCGACAGTATTTCGGCGATACGGTCGCTGTCCAGCAGTGGCAGATTATTTTCAGGATTCAATCGCTCCGCAATAAATCGAGCTACGGTGGCTTCCATAATATGCGGGCCGAGAAGACGAATCCTTCCATCATCCCTGACTACGTAGCTACCGTTGTTTACACCACCTGCAATAGCCTCCTTAATTGATTCCCGCGACTGACGGCCGTCCATTAAACTTTCCAGGCGGGATACCAGTAGGGGCATAGTACCAACCGTATGCCCCTCTGAAAATAGTCGGTAAAGGGCTTCTTCAATAGCGCCCTGTATGCGTCTGGGGTCATCTTCACTAACATTGAAATGAGAACGGGCCAGTCCGTCAACCTGTTTCCAACTCGCGCAGAAAGACAATAGCCTATAAGGGTCTTCCTCCAGCTTTTGCTGCGCCTGCGCACCAAAGTATGAAAGCACCTTACGACCTATAGCAATATCGAAATCATGACTTTGTAACCACTGCAGAGTGCGCGCATCCCCGTGCATCGCCCATGCGGCTACCGCTTGTCGAGCGCAGTCCTCGTTCAAAAATGGTGATAAAGCCTCGACATTACCGGAATCTAAAATTGAGTATAAATCGTCATGGAACGCATCCCACAATTTGCGCGCCTTAACTAAGCCGATACCGGGAAAAGCTTCATTTTCTGCCATGAAAATAACGATATGTTCGCCGGACGGCTGTAGCAGTCCAAGCCGGACTGCCTCGATTTGAGTTTCGGTGACGCAGAAACCATTGATTTCCCTGTCGAACATCTTGCAGGCTCCATCAACCTGCCACCACTGACCCACCTGAACACGGGTCTCGCCCAGAAGTTTTCCACTTGCTTTCACTACGTAGTAACTCCGCGCATCGGCAATTTTCCCGGTCTCGTCGATGATGCGGCCAGCAAAAATACATCCACCAGTTCCCTTAGGGTTCTGGCTTCTAATGGCACTGACACGCAGCATACGGGTAGGTATCATCGTGGAACACGCCCAGTCATTGCCAAGGCTTCGCGGATAATAGCGAATTGCTCCAGCTTTTTTTCAGTTCGCCGTTCTCCGCCTTCAGACTGGCGTTCTCTTGTTCCAGTCGCCGAAGTCGCTCTGTTTCAATCATTGATTTCTGTTTTCCAACTTCACGCATCAAGGGTTCTGATGGTTGAGTCAAATCCTTTTCGACTATGGCTGGTAGGATGCCGCGTTCACGCAAATCCTCTTCGGCCGCTTTTAAGGCAGCTTTGATTCGGGGATTTTGGTCCAGCACGCTTTTGCTGAAACCACATTCGATGGCAATCTCTTTGCGGGATAACACCCCTCGACTAGCCAATTGACGAAAGTCCTCATCAGACTTACTTCCAAGCCAGGTCGTGAAAGTTACGAGGTTTTGTTCTGCTAATTGCTGCCCACTAGCCATAAGACCACCTTATTTTTTCCGTTGTTTGGACCGAACGATACTTAGGGCCTTAGTTAGTTCACGGTCGACCGTGGGCAATGGCTGGCTGAGAAATTCTTTGTCCAAATCCCTGGTCTTTGCGTTATAGGCCCATCTAACAAACTGCTCCAGAAGATGTTCATTCTCAGCTTTTAATCGAGTAACCTCAGCCGTCAACCTATCTATGGTCTGATGAGCAACTTGTAGTTCGGGTGTTTTATACGCAGTTTCTTTATTTGCACCAGAAGTTACTAATGTTTTCTTCCGAGCGGTATAAGCCTGGCTAATACGTTCATGTTTATGTAAACCCTGCCGTGTGTAGCGCATGAAACGGCGTTTTTCTATCGCTGCAATCAGCAGTTCCCATGTCAGGGGACCAGACCAGCCATCCAGCATTTCAACAATTTGCTGAATGTCAGCGTCTTCCAGATTCTTGGCACGTGTAATCATGATTGACCTTTTTCAGAGTTCAACAAACCAGGCAGTACTCCGAGGGAAACTACCGAGGGTATCGACGCCGATGGATTATTTTCGAGCAGACTTCGGGCATCAGCTGCTTGCTGCAATCTTGAAGGCATCTCAGGTATGCTCAACTGAATGAAGGCGCCATCAGCAATGTCTGGGTTATCGTAAATTTGATTTAATTGTCGCAATCGCTCTAAAGTCAGCATATGGTGGTCATACCATCTCTCCGCAACAAAAATTCCTTCACTCAGGTCTTTTTTAGCCCTCGCAGCTAATAATTCAGCCTCATCCAATTTTTTTCGCGCCCACTCCATTTTTTTCTTGTCACCCTTAACGCATACTTGCTCATGGCAATTTATGCAGTCGGTGTGCACTTGACAGACAATCATTGAGTAATCATGGATGCACATACCAAAATCGGTCGTATGAGCAGTTGGAATAACAAGCTGAGCAAATTCGTCACGACGAATTGGAATGTATTTGGGGATTTCAGATAAGGGGCCAACCATTTTACTGCTATCGCCTAGAGCTTCCCTTAAATTCGCAACGCGCTGGCTAGAGGAAGTATGGTCATACGCCGCATTTTGATTGACATCTTTTCGGCCGGACCATTTTGCAATGTCAATATCGCTCATGCTGCCTGCCTGAGCTATCGTATTAAGATAATGTCGAAACAAGTGCGTGGTCACTTCGAGGGGGCTACCATCCGCTGAAACAAGGCCTAGTCGTTCAAAAATCGATTTTTTACCATGCTGGCTGCCAGTCCCTAATCGTTCATTTACTTTATCTACAGTAACAGCTTCAATTACGCATCGATATGTAACGCGGTTCGCGTGGAATGCGTTCTTCTGATTTATTAACAGCGCCTCGCTATATTTCAGACCAATCTCTTTATTTAAAAATGGAAAACCAGCGGGCAACATTGCTATTACAGCAGATTCAATATCAGAAAATCGTGCCAACTGCTTTCGGCCGTCCTTCTCTTTTACAGTAACGATATTCTTTCCCTTACACCAAAGTTTTGCTTGTCCTTTGTCTTCACCATTCTTGACCCACAGGATGTGGCCAACGTCCTCCATTGTTAGAAATTCAGTCGCACGCAGATATTCCAAATCTTCAGAAAGGTATATTTTATTGGGATTTTTTTCATACCACCTTGCAATTGCGCGGGCTTCCTCTGTGCATATACGGATGCGGGCCAAGGCATCCCTTACAACATCGGCCATCGTTGAAACAATTAATTTAATCATCGGTTCAGCACCCTTGGCCGGCCGCCACCGCAGGCCATAAGCGTCAGGCTTTCCTTCGCCTTGGCTCTGACTGACTTCGCAATTTGTTGACAGCAGTAACACCTCATTAATCCTGTCAGGGGCAGACAGCAAAAGGGCAACGATAGAGGTAACCATCACATCAGAGGGCTCTACCGCCAATCGAAAAGCTTTTGGTATCGCTTCGAGAACCTCCCTTGACGGCATCTTTGCATCGCGCCTTTTGTCTGCTTCCTCCCCAATCAGATTGTTATCGGACGGTCGTTTGACAAAATTCCGCCAACGTACAGGCACCGTTGATAGTCTATTGTCAGTTAAAAAGCTGGCAATCAGCTCGAGCTGCCCACCAACTCGAAAGGCTACGCCAGCTGAAAAATGGTCCTTTGCGATTTGAGCGGCACGATTAAATACAGCTAGGTCAGCTTGCGCTACATGTGCATTTTCTCCTCTTTCTATCAGAGCAGCCTCCAATACTCTAAGCGCGGCCATGCGCGAACCCACTGATTTAGTCGGACGCATTGCATGTTGATATCGCATGTAAGCTTTTGCGTAGGGACGAAAAAAATCCCTCATCATCTCGGCAGTGCCGCTACTCACCGCTTCTTGAGTTGAGAAAATAAGCCGCTCCCTTTTTTCACCCTTGGCTTTTAAGCCCAAGGATTCTGTGATATCCCAGATATCCTCATCAAAGGACAAATTCTCTCCAAACACAGTTAATTTATCCCGACACAGAGCAACAAAATCCAGTAAATTTTTTAATGCATCTAATTCGACTTTGGGAGTAAATAGGACTAAATTACCCATGGCTGGCACCTGCATTTCCTTCATTACGCATTTGTTCGCAGAGCATAACGAGGTTCGCTACCGCTAATATGGTGAAGTCGTTGTTTGCGGCGATACGCGCATCCGCATTTTCGATTAAACGTTCACGTTCTGAAATGAGGTAATCAAGAACCGCATCATGAGGGCCCTCAAGCCAAGGTTGAAAATTTTTGCAGGTATAACAAGCAATAGGGGCGGCGAAACCACAGACACTAAAACTGCCGCAGTTTCCCATCGGCTTGAAACTGGTATCAAATCGCGGGTCTACAATACGACTACGTGGGTCACCATTACGAGCGGCTTCCGATTCATCACGAATCAGAGTTCCTGCAAAAGCTTGAGCCATTGGGGCCATTACAAAGGCCATTGCACGGTCGATACGCTCCAACATTAAGGGAACTATTTTTACATATACGAGTGCATTGTCTGTATTCGATTGGTCAAGAACTTCAGCGACAATTCTGACTCCATGTCCCTCGGCAGCAGTACGAGTTCCGACCGTGTAGCGGAATCTTCTAGAATTAATGTGTATCGGTTCTCCGGTCCTTTCGGATGAAGCCTTTAAATTACTTAATACCGATTTAATTGAATGCCCGAGCGAAGAAGCTGTTTGGTGGTAAGCAAATCCCGCAGGTGCCGTCGCAGCATTTAATGTTTTTTGCGGAAACAAAGGTGCCTGACTTGGGTCAGGGAGAATATCTGTGTATTTAAGTTTAACTTCACTAGCGTACTGAACAAGCAGTTTCCCAATTTGAGGAATAATTATCCTATTCTTAAATTCCTTCCTCATGGCACTTTCGCGCTGTTTAGCCCGCGGCATTTTTATTAAATATACCAGGGAATCATCTTTTGCCTTACCTACTACCACGTCGCAAACTTTAAGCGCCGCATATTGAACATTACGCTGGCCCAATAACATAAGAAGCCAGCAAAGCAAATACATATCCAAGGATACGTTTCCTGTTGCATAGGCATTATTAAGCGCATTGCTGATGGATTGGGACTCAAATTCTGTAAAAGGTCCCTGAGTAGGGTCCATGGTAAGGACGGCCACGCCTTTATTATTTCCCTTTAGCCTAAGTTGAACAAGTAATGAACGAGCTTCTGCGGTCAGACTAGGAATGCCGAGGTCGTACCATTTTTTTAAAAACCCAGCCAAACTGCTCAAGTACCAACTATTGTTGGCATCTAACGACGCTCGGTAATTAATTAGGTCTACATGGGTTATAACTGTAATGGGCTCTTTATTTTTTTCACCAAGAAATTTCAATAAGTGGCCTACACGGTCGAACATATTATTTAAATGGCTTTCGGACTTATTCTCGGCGTAATAGGCCAAAACAAATTTCAATGCCAAAATGAGCTCGGGGGATACTCCCTTAATTGAATCAAAATTTAGATAAACCGAATTTGACTCGCCCCGATATGACCACAAATTCAGCCGAGGATTGATTTCGGCTCCGCTAGTTGTACGAATGCTCTCTGGAAGTTCAAGATATTCCGGTCCGTTTGAATAGGCTATTAAGGCATTATCATTTTTCATTTTTTAGACTTTTCCCGATTTCGTTTTGAACCGACAGTGAAGCTTCTGCTGCTTTTTCCCGGTCATGACGTTTTGTGTAATTTTTGGCGGTTTGGCTACCTTTTTTCCAGCCCATGATTTCGGAACGCCAAGCTTCTTCCTGCTCCGGAGGAATTTGCCTCCTATCCATGTCAGCGGAAAATGCATCGTTGGCATCATGGCGTAAAACGTGCGGTGAAAAGTCATCGGGTAAGAAGGAAAGTTTCTTACGTAAGTTCTCAAACATTTTATTTAAACCAATCGTCGTTAAAGGACTGCCACCACCTGTTGCAACTATGAAAAACCCATGGGGCAAGCCGCGCTTTTTACCATTCCGGATGTGTAAGAGATAATCACGTGACATTTGCGCTAATCGATTGGATATTGGAAGGATTCGGTCTAACGTTTTTGTGAGCGGCTGCTTTCGTCTGGGGTCCTTTTTAGAATCCGCCTTTCGAGCAATCATCACTGTATTTTCTCGAAAATTAATTTCAGAAACCTCCAACCCGAGCAGTTCGCCCTGTCGTAGACCTAATTCATATAGCCAATGAATGATGAGTTGATTACGTTTTCGTGTAAATTGCCCGCGCCACGGATTATCTGGTGAGTTCGGGTCAATTGCGGCCAGGAGTTTATCGATGTTTTCTCGCCCAATACCCTCTCTAGCACTTAGAACATTTCTATTTTTTTTAGAAGGAATTCGGGCACTAAGCCCGCCTATTGCCCTCGCACTGGACGAGGCTAGAACGACTCTGTATCCCTCCTCCAGCCCATTCTTTAATAAACGATTATCAACCTCCCATTGCAAATAATCGCGAATGTACCCCACCCGATTCGCGGCGGACGTGACATCCCTTGAATTCTCTGCAGAAGGGAGTTTCATCCGATATTTTTCGGAGGTGATGGCTCTGACCTTGGCTGTTGCCCCGAGTTTAACTTCGGCCTGCATTTCATAAATCTTAATTAACGGATGTCTACAAAGGCGTACCAAGTCTTCAATTTCTCCAAGAGTAATTAACTTTCCCTCAAGCAGTCGCTGGTTTAGGTTAATTTTTCGTAAATCCAGAAAGATATAAAAAACCATGACTGCGCGTAAGACCGCTTCGATGGTGTTACTCGCAAGATTTGCCGAACGTAGGACACTAACTGTGTAAATGGTAGGGTTGAAGAGGGGTTCGCCGATGCTCTGGTCCAACAAGACCGGGAAGCGCTCCCCGTCGTTGAATAGGATAGTGCGCACTACATATTTTGAAGTCATTGTTGACACTTTTTAAAAGTATGCGTTACCGGAGTAATTTACGCGCATTTAAAAAATGTGTCAACAAGTAAAAACGCAGCCTTTTAAGGGGCTGCGTCGAATTAGTTTACACTTCTTAAAAACTATATTTTAGAAAGGAATATCGTCATCCATATCCGAAAAATTCGGTGCCGGACGCGATTGCGGCGCAGGACGGGCAGGGGCCGGTGCGCTTGGGCGCTGGGCCGGTGCCGAACTCTGCTGCTGGTCATAGCCGTCATCCATGCTGGCCGTGCCGGATTTGCCACCCAACATCTGCATGGTGTCAGCACGAATATCGGTTGCGTATTTTTCCACGCCATCTTTATCAGTGTATTTACGGGTACGCAGGCTGCCCTCAACGTAGACGGAGGAACCCTTTTTCAGATATTGGCCGGCGATTTCTGCCAGTTTGCCAAAGAATGTAACGCGATGCCATTCGGTGCTTTCTTTTTTCTCGCCGCTGGATTTGTCTTTCCAGCTGTCCGTGGTGGCAATCGAAATGGTGGTCATTGCATCGCCGCTCGGCATGTAACGTGTTTCCGGGTCGCGGCCCAAATTGCCCAAAATGATCACTTTATTGACAGATGCCATGGTATCTCCTTCGTAGTTAATGGTAGTAGCGGCGCCGGGTATTAAATTTCATCTGATACTGCATGCACGCTACCAAACAGGTTTCTGGTTGCTTTTCAATTTAAAGCAGCAGCGATTATATGCCAGAGTTCAGGCCACCTGACGCTTTTGACAAAGATTTGGTGGGGATGTTCGAAACCCGTTATAGTACCGGGTTCGCTGATCCATCTTTCAGCTCTTGCAATATGCGCAACTTCAGCGCGGTACCTGTACCCGATCGAGCAAAAAATGAGCAAAACCACAAAACCCGCAACACAAAAAACCACCGAAAAAACAACGGCCGCTGCATTGTCTGTACATCGCGACAAACACGACATGATCCGCGTGCGCGGCGCCCGCACCCACAATCTGAAAAACATCAGTCTCGATCTGCCGCGCAACCAGCTTGTGGTCATCACCGGTTTGTCCGGCTCGGGCAAATCGTCGCTGGCGTTTGATACCCTGTATGCTGAAGGGCAGCGCCGTTATGTTGAATCACTGTCGGCGTATGCGCGCCAGTTTTTGCAGCTCATGGAAAAGCCCGATGTCGATCTGATCGAAGGTCTGTCACCGGCGATTTCGATCGAACAGAAAGCCACGTCGCACAATCCGCGCTCTACCGTTGGCACCGTGACCGAAATTCACGATTACCTGCGGCTGCTGTATGCCCGGGTCGGCACACCGTACTGCCCGGATCATCCGGAAAATCCGCTGGCCGCCCAATCGGTGTCACAAATGGTCGATGCGGTACTGGCCATGCCGGAAGATACGCGATTGATGATCCTGGCGCCGGTGGTGGCCAATCGCAAGGGTGAGCATGTTGATTTTTTTGAGCAGATGCAGGCTCAGGGGTTCGTGCGGTTTCGTTTGCAGAGCGGTACTGGGGCTGCGAAAATTGTGGAAATTGACGATTTGCCGAAACTGAAAAAAACCGAGAAGCACACCATCTCGGTGGTGGTGGATCGCGTCAAGGTCAAGGCCGACATCAAGCAGCGTCTGGCCGAATCGTTTGAAACCGCGCTGCGGCTGGCCGAAGGTCGCGCCATCGCCATGGAAATGGATACCGAACGCGAACATGTGTATTCCAATAAATTCGCCTGCCCGACCTGCGGCTATTCACTGCAGGAACTCGAACCGCGGCTGTTTTCGTTCAACAATCCAATGGGCGCCTGTCCGGAATGCGATGGTCTGGGTCATATCGAATTTTTTGATCCGAAACGCATCGTGGCGTTCCCGAATTTATCGCTGGCGTCTGGTGCAGTCAAAGGCTGGGACCGGCGCAATCAGTTTTATTTTCAGATGCTGTCCAACCTGGCCACCTTTTACGAATTCGATATCGACGCGCCGTTTGAACAACTGCCTGACGATGCGCAGCAGGTGATTCTGTACGGTTCCGGCAAACAGCATATTCCGTTTACCTATATCAATGAGCGTGGCAAAACCGTGATCAAGGAACACAGTTTTGAAGGCGTGGTCACCAATCTGCAGCGCCGCTACCGCGAAACCGATTCGATGGCCGTCAAGGAAGAACTGGCCAAGTTCATCAATGAAAAGGAATGCCCGTCCTGCCACGGTGCCCGTTTGCGCGTGGAAGCGCGCTTTGTCAAAGTCGGCAGCGGCAAACAGGAAAGTTCCATTTATGAAGTCAGTGCGCTGCCGCTGCGCGCCGCACTGAAGTTTTTTGAAACACTGAAACTGACCGGCGCGAAAAAAGAAATCGCTGATCGCATCATCAAGGAAATTGCCTCGCGGTTGAAATTTCTGAACAATGTCGGACTCGATTATCTGTCGCTGGACCGCAGTTCCGATACCCTGTCCGGTGGTGAAGCGCAGCGTATCCGTCTGGCGTCACAAATTGGCTCCGGCCTGACCGGTGTCATGTATGTGCTGGATGAACCCTCCATCGGTCTGCATCAGCGCGACAATGACCGGCTGATCGGTACACTGCAGCATCTGCGCGATATCGGCAACAGTGTCCTGGTGGTGGAGCACGATGAAGATGCGATCCGCTGCGCCGATTACGTGGTGGACATGGGACTGGGTGCCGGTGTGCATGGCGGTGAAGTGATTGCCGCCGGGACGCTGGAAGATATTCTGAGCTGCAAGCGCTCGCTGACGGCGCAGTATCTGAACGGTACCAAAAAAATCGCGCTGCCAAAAAAACGCACGCCCGTGAATCCGGAAAAAATATTAACCATCCGCGGCGCCACCGGCAACAATCTGAAAAAGGTGACGCTGGATTTACCGGTCGGCCTGCTCACCTGCGTGACCGGGGTTTCCGGCTCGGGCAAATCGACGCTGATCAACGACACGCTGTATCTGGCTGCCGCGCATCACATTTATGGCTCGCACGCCGAACCGGCCGCGCACGACAGCATCGCCGGACTGAATCATTTTGACAAAGTCATTTCAGTCGATCAGGGTCCTATCGGTCGCACCCCGCGTTCCAACCCGGCCACCTATACCGGACTGTTTACGCCGATCCGCGATCTGTTCGCCACCGTGCCGTCGGCCAAGGAACGCGGTTACAGCGCCGGACGCTTTTCCTTCAACGTCAAGGGCGGACGCTGTGAAGCCTGTCAGGGTGATGGCGTCATCAAGGTAGAAATGCATTTTCTGCCGGATGTGTATGTGCCGTGCGATGTCTGTCACGGCAAACGCTACAACCGCGAAACACTGGAAGTACAGTACAAGGGAAAAAATATTCAGGAAGTGCTGGGCATGACGGTCGAAGAAGCCCATGCCTTCTTTTCTGCCGTGCCGCTGATTGCCAGAAAACTGCAGACCCTGCTCGATGTCGGCCTGGGTTATATCCGGCTGGGCCAGAGTGCCACGACGCTGTCCGGCGGTGAAGCGCAGCGCGTGAAACTGTCGCTCGAATTATCCAAACGCGACACCGGCCGCACGCTCTACATTCTGGATGAGCCGACCACCGGTCTGCATTTCCATGATATTGATCTGCTGCTCAAAGTGATCCACCGCCTGCGCGACCAGGGCAATACCGTGGTCATCATTGAACACAATCTGGACGTGATCAAAACCGCCGACTGGTTGATTGATCTGGGTCCGGAAGGTGGCGCCGGCGGCGGCAAGATTATTGCGACCGGCACACCGGAGCAGGTGGGCGCCAATCCGGACAGTGTGACCGGGGCTTATCTGTTGCCATTGCTGGCGGTCTAAAAAATAGCCAACTCCGCCTCACGCGGAGTCACTACGTGTATCCACCGCGTGGGGCACAATAAACCGGCACGTTATTTTTTATTGCTGCTTCGACCACATTCCCAATAAAGTCGCCCTGCTTCATTGAGCTTTGCGTTATTTTCAACTACTGTGATAGAACGGCAAATCGCCGTCTTTCAGTCAAAGGTTCAGACCAGTCATCATGCCGGCCAAAAAGGGTATCCATCACCTGCGCGACAGAATCTGGTTGGTCGCTGCCATTTTCATTTTGTTGTTTATTCTGTTTGGCCTGTATGTTCAGGCAGAAAATGCGCAAACCGAGGCCATGAATGCGCGTTTTGTTTCCTTCACTCTGGCCAGGGAATTGCGCCAATCCTCGGACGACCTCTCGCGCATGGTGCGCACCTACATCATCAGCGGCAACCCGATCTACAAAGCGCATTACCAGGAGATTCTGGATATACGTAACGGCTTTTTGGCCAAACCGGAAAATTATGAGGACGCGTATTGGGACCAGGCGCTGAGCAATACCCAACGCCACAACCCTGGAACTGCCGGGCATGAATCACTGCTCGAGCGCATGAAAAAGGCCGGCGTAACGCAGCCTGAAATTGAAAAACTTGCGCAATCCAAGGCGCGCTCGGACGCACTGACCAGCATTGAACTTGAAGCCATGCGGATGGTCGAGACAGTGCCAAACCCAAATGAAAACGTGCGTTTTGCAGCCATTCAGATGCTGACCGATGAGTCGTACCGCCGGGCCAAAGCCAACATCATGCAGCCCATTAACGAATTCATGCAGATGGTACAGATCCGCACTGCCAACGACATTGCGCGGCGCCAGACTGTCACCGCAGTGATACGCACCATCTTCATTTCACTGGGTTTGCTGATGTTCTGGATGCTGCTGACCATTTACCGCTCGATGCAAAAAACGCTGGGCGCGCCACTCGATCTGCTGCACAACCGGATTACCGAGCTTGGCTCCGGCAATTTTTCGGCCAGCATTGAAGTCCCACCCCGGATGGAAAACAGTATTTTGGGCTGGCTGTCGCAGATGCAGCTGAATCTGGCCGAACTCGAATCGGCACGTCGCGACGCTGAAGAAAAGCTGGAAGCGACCAAACAGCGCATGGTCAACATCATCAATGCCACACAGGTCGGCACCTGGGAACAGAACATGCAGACCGGCACCATGCTGCTCAATGAACGCTGGGCCAGCATGCTCGGCTATACCCTGGCCGAACTGGAACCAATTACCCTTCAGACCTTCCACCGACTGATTCATCCGGACGATGAAGAACAGGCGGAAATTTTAAAACAGCTGCACTTTCAGAACAGGATTTCTGTCTATGAGAGCAAAATCCGCATGCGGCACAGGCAGGGACACTGGGTGTGGATTCTGACGCGCGGCAGCCTGCTTTCCCGCACTGCAGACGGCGAGCCGGAATGGATGGCGGGCAGTCATCTGGATATTTCGGCGCTGGAACAGGCCAATACCAAACTGCGCGAAAACGAGCAGCAAATGCGCATGATGCTCAATGAAATGCCGATCGGCGTGGCTCTGGTCAATCAGGACGGCAAGATTTTTTTCCGCAACAAATATCTGATCGGACTGCTGGGATACACCGACATCGATATTTCGGATCTGGACACCTGGTGGACTGTGGCATTTCCCGATCCGGTTTATCGGGCCGAATCGATGCAGATCTGGAATGCAGCATTCCAGGATGCCGTCGATGAACGGCAGATCATTGCGTCTCACACCTATTCAGTGCAAACATTGAACGGCAACAGAATCGAAGTTGAAATTTCAGGCATCTCCACTGATTTCGGATTTTTGACCACAATGGTGGATCAAACCGAAAACCGGCGCGTTCAGCTGCAGCTGCAGGAAGCCAAAACGCTGGCTGAAGCGGCCAGTCAGGCCAAGAGCACCTTTTTAGCCACCATGAGTCATGAAATCCGCACGCCGATGAACGGCATGCTGGGCATGCTGAAACTGCTGGCCCAGACCGACCTGAGCGCGCAGCAGCTGGATTACGCCAAGAAGGCCGAAAATGCCACCCGGGCCCTGCTGAACATCATCAACAACATTCTTGATTTCTCCAAAATCGAAGCAGGAAAATTTGAACTGGACCATACCAGTTTCATCCTCACCGACCTGCTTGGTGATCTGTCGACCGTCCTGTCTTCCAACCTGTCCAACAAATATGTCGAAGTGCTGTTTTCTCTGGATCCGCACATTCCGCCGCTGCTCATCGGCGATCCGCTGCGATTGCGTCAGATCCTGCTGAATCTGACCGGCAATGCCATCAAGTTTACGGAAAAAGGCGAAGTGGTTTTATCGGTGACCCTGTTGAATCAAACAAATGCGCAGACCAAAACCGGTTCCGGGGGCGACACGGTTACTTTGGAATTTTCTGTGCAGGATACCGGCATCGGCATTGAAACCGACAAACTGGGCTCAATTTTTGATTCCTTCAACCAGGCCGAATCCTCCACCGCCAGACGGTTTGGCGGCACCGGTCTGGGACTGGCCATCACCAGACAGTTATTGACCATGATGGACAGCGAAATTCAGGTCAACAGCACCGTTGGTCTGGGCAGCCGGTTTTATTTTACGCTGACGCTGGAAGTGGCCAGCCAGGAGCAAAGTACCGACACGGTATCCGGGGACGGCGCGCAGGCCTTGAAGGTGCTCATCGTTGATGACAACACCACCGCGCGTGAAGTGCTCACCGTCATGGCCGATTCGCTGGGCTGGACCAGCCAGACTGCCGCCAGCGGCCTGGAGGCGCTGGAACTGCTGAATAAAAATGGCACTGCATATTACGACGCAATCCTGATGGACTGGCGCATGCCCGGCATGGATGGCTGGGATACCACCCGGCAGATCCGCGCCATGCAGAATGGAAAACATCAGCCCGTGGTGGTCATGGTGACTGCGCACGGCCTGGAATTTTTCAATGACAAAGCCAAAGAGGATACCAGTCTTGTCATTGACGGCTATCTGTTCAAGCCGATCACGGCCACCATGTTGCTGGACGCGGTCAACGAAGCCCGGGATGCCAGGCAAGATGCCGCAGCAGATGGCGCAGTGAAGCACCGAAAATCGATTTCCGGTACCAGAAACCTGGTTGGCAAACGGATCCTGGTGGTTGAGGACAACCGGCTCAACCAGCAGATTGCCAAAGAACTGCTGGAATTAAACGGTGCTCAGGTTGACATCGCCAGCAATGGGTTGAATGGTATCAAACAGGCACTGGCGGGCAGGCCGCACGTGATCCTGATGGACATACAGATGCCCGACATTGACGGACTGGAAGCGACCCGGCGCATCCGCTCGCATCCCGACATGCTCTCCACCCCGATCATTGCCATGACCGCCAACGCCATGGAAGCGGACCGCGCGGCCTGTCTGGAAGCCGGCATGGTCGATCATGTGGCCAAGCCGATCGAACTGGAACGGCTCATCAAAACCATACAGAAACACACCTCTGGCGTACCCGATGTGCCGGCTGATTTCGCTCAGGGAAAACTGTTTCCGGATCCGGTCCTGCCGGGACAAATGGTGGATGTGGAAGAAGCCATCAGCCGGCTCGGCGGTAACCGGCAATTTTATGAAAAAATCATTTATGCCGTCAGTACCGATGGCCGTGCTCAGTTGGCGGAATTGAAAACCTGTCTGGCACAACACAATACCGATGCTGCTGCGCGCGCCATGCATACCTTCAAAGGGCTGGTCGCCACACTGGGTGCCGAACCACTGGCACAGCTGGCGGCCTCGGCAGAACGCCTGATCAAACAGACCGGAACCGGTCATGATCTGCATCTGGCTGACCGGATTGAAGAAATTGAGACCATGCTGCAGAAGGTACTGGATGAACTTTCTGACAAGGTTACAGATCCACTCTTCAGCACTAACCAGATTGCCATCAAGGCCCAGCAAAATTCGTATGCCGAAGCCGGCCAGCGCAGCGCCATTCTGCGCGGGGAACTCACCGAACTCATGGATCTTTTGCGTACCAACAATATGAGATCGGTCGCAATCTGCAATCAGATCCGCCATGAGCATTCAAACTGGCTCAATATCAAAGAGCTTGATCTGTTGCTCAATATCGATGAAACTGTGAATCAACTAAGCTTTACCAATGCACTGGCGTTGTGCAATCAATTGCTTGAACTGATAAATGCCTAAATTACTCTGCGTCGATGATCAGCCGATTAACATCCAGATTCTGTATCAGATTTTTGGTGCAGACCATGAGATGTACATGGCAACCAGTGCATCGGAAGCGCTGGCGTTGTGCAAAAGCGTCCAGCCGGATCTGATTTTGCTCGATGTGGTCATGCCTGAAAAGAGTGGCTTTGAAGTATGCCGCGACCTCAAGCAAGACCCGCAAACGACAAATATCCCGGTGATTTTTATCACGGCACAACACAATACCGACGCAGAAACCGCCGGACTCAAGGAAGGCGCGGTGGATTTTATTTCACGCCCTTTCAATGCCTCGGTGGTGCGCGCACGGGTGCATACCCACATCCAGCTCTACCAGCTCAAGGAAAACCTGGAAGAACAGGTCAAAAAGCGCAACAGCGAACTTGAACAGGCCGTGCAGCGTTTGCACGAATCGCAGGAACAGCTGACCATCAGCGAGGCCAAGGCAACCGTCTCCACCCTGATTGCCAGCGTCTCTCATGAACTCAATTCCCCAATCGGCAACAGCGTGATGGCGTCGAGCTCACTGCTGGAATTTACCGAAGGCTTCCGGCGCAAGATTGAGTCGGGCAATATCCGGCGCAGCGACATTCCCAAATTTCTGGATGAACTCAATGAAATCGGCTCGCTGATCCAGCGCAATCTCAAGCGCGCCTCCGAACTGCTGTCGAACTTCAGGCAGGTGTCGGCCGATCAGGCCAGCGATCAGCGCCGCAGTTTTGACCTGGCCGAAACCATCCGCGAAATTGTGGAAACAATCCGTCCGAGCTTAAAGCGCATGCCGCACCGGATTGTGCAGAATATCCCCGTCAACATCATCATGGATTCGCAGCCTGGATCGATCGGACAGATCATCATCAACCTGATCAACAATGCCTATCTGCATGCGTTTGAAAACCGCACTGACGGGGTGCTGACCATCGAAGCCAGGGAAATTGACGACAAGGTGTTGCTGACGGTGAGCGACAACGGTTCCGGCATGTCGCGCGAACAGCTGGACAAGATTTTCGAACCGTTTTTCAGTACCAAAATCGGCAAGGGCGGCACCGGACTGGGGATGGCCATCGTCAAAAATCTGGTGACCAAATCACTCAAGGGCACCATCAAGATTCAATCCACACCGGGTGTGGGCACGCGGCATGAAATCGAACTGCCGCTGGTGCTGCCGGCGAAACTCACGCTTTGATCTGCAGTCATTCAAATATCGGAGCAAGTTTTGCCAATACCTCTTCCATGATTGATTCTGGCAAGGTATCCACTTTATGCCCATGCCGTGCACCGAGGTCAATCACACGAGGCTGATCACAACGGACAACGCCGGTAGTGTTAATTCCGGTTATGGGAACTGCAAATCCAATCCGACGGGCGAAATCACCACCGCTGGTGATGGGACAGATTACAGGCAGCTTGGTTGCCTCATTAAATTCCGTTGGTGACACAACCAAAACGGGACGACTGCCTCGTTGTTCCCGACCTTCAGCAGGGTCCAGTGAGACCAGATAAATGTCCCCACGCTTCATATTATTTCGTCTCCCGCGGCAGGAGCTTCTACCCATTCTCGTTCGTGTGCCGGTTGCGGTTGTATATAGTCAGAAGCGGCGAGTAATTCAGCCATTGTGTAATGCGGCTTTGGTTTAGGATTGATCACCAGACACCCGTCGGTGACGGCCATGCCTACTGTGGCACCAACTTCCAGGTGCAATTGATCCAGAAATGCTGGCGGAACAGCCAACATGACCGAACCACCGACTTTACGCAGGCTAGTTGTGAACATGATATTTCCCCATCAATAAAGTTATACATAAATATAACCTCGCCCGATTGACATAGCAAGCAATGAATTAGCCATAGATGTTCGGTTAACCAAGCAGTCGTTCTTCAGCCAGCGTGAGCGCATCGGAAGTACCGCGCAACACCAGCACATCGCCTGCTTCAAGGTGCGTGGCGGGCGAAAATTCATAACGCTGCATGGCGCGCCGCATGCTGATCAGCTCCACATCGAGATCATTCAAATTCAGTTCGGCGATCGATCTGGTTCTGCTGCTGGCCTCGTCACCAATCTGTAACGATTGCAGACGCACCTGCAAGCCGTCGGCATCTTCGCCTGCATCACTGGCACCATGGAAATACCCGCGCAGCGATTCGTAGCGGTCATCGCGCGCACGCTGAATGCGGTGCACCACGCGGCGCAGCGGCACACCCAGCAGCACCAGGGCGTGCGAAGCCAGCATCAATGAACCTTCAATCACTTCCGGCACCACTTCAGATGCGCCGGCTTCGCGCAGCAGTTCCAGGTCAGAGTCATCAAAGCTGCGTACGATCACCGGCAGGGCCGGATTCAATTCCCTGACATGGTGCAGAATTTTTAACGCCGACGCCGTGCCGGTGTAGGTAATGACCAGAACGGATGCGCGCATGATGCCGGCGGCAATCAGACTTTCACGCCGGGTCGCGTCACCGTATGACACCACCGAGCCGGCGGCCTGCGCGGCATGCACCCGGTCCGGATCCAGATCGAGCGCATGGTAGGGAATGGCTTCTTCAGCGAGCAGGACTGCCAGACTTTGACCGGTGCGGCCGAAACCGGCAATGAGCACATGTTTGTCCTTGCCCATTGAACGGCTGGCGATCTGGGTCAGTGCCAGTGACTGCAGCATCCAGTCACTGCTGGAAATTTTCATCACGATCGCGTCGCTGTGTTCGATCAGAAATGGCGCAACCCACATCGACAGCACCATGGAAGCCAGTACCAGTTGGGTCAGCAATGGATTCATCAGATTCAGAGAACCCATCTGGGACAACAGTACAAAGCCGAATTCACCGGCCTGCGCCAGCGCCAGCCCGATGCGCAGGGCCACACCGGTGGAATTGCCGAACAGCCTGGCCAGCAGCACCACCAGACCAAATTTGTAGGCCACCGGTATGATTAACAGGCCCAGTACCGCCCACCAGTACTCCAGCACCATCCCGACATTGAGCAGCATGCCGATGGTGACGAAAAACAGGCCGAGCAGCACATCACGAAACGATTTGATATCTTCTTCGACCTGATGTTTGTATTCAGTCTCGGAAATCAGCATGCCGGCCACGAATGCGCCGAGCGCCATCGACAGGCCGGCTTTCTCGGTAATCCAGGCCGAGCCCAGAGTCACCAGCAACAGATTGAGCATGAACAGTTCCTGCGAGCGCAGCATCACCACCAGCCGGAACCAGCTGCGCATGATTTTTTTGCCCAGAAACAGCAGCAGTACCAAAACCAGCGTGGCCTTGGTAATGGCCGTGCCCAGTGTCGCCCACAGATGGTCGTCATGCGCGGCCAGTGCCGGCACAATAATCAGCAGCGGCACCAGTGCCAGATCCTGAAATAACAAAATGCCGAAAATCTGGCGGCCGTGCGCCGTATCGATTTCGAGTCGCTCCACCAGCAGCTTGGAAATGATGGCAGTGGACGACATGGAAAACGCGCTGCCCAGTGCAAAGGCGGCCTGCCAGCTGATCTGCAGCCAGGCAGGCAGCAGCCAGGCTGACAGGGCGCCGGCCAGCATGGTGGAGACAATGGTGACAAACACCTGCGCCAATCCCAGACCGAATAAGGTCTTGCGCATCGATTTGAGTTTGGGCAGAGAAAATTCCAGCCCGATGGAAAACATCAGAAACACCACACCGATTTCAGCAAAATCCTGAGTGGCCGTGCTGTTTTCGGCCCAGACAAAACCATACGGCCCAATCACCATGCCGACCAGCAGATAACCCAGCATCGGCGGCAGACGCAGTTTTCTCAGCAAAACCACCCCGACAACGGAAGCAGCCAAAAATAATAAAGTGATTTCAAGAGCAGAGTGCATGCAGCGATTCCATTCAATTTCGACGACGTTGCTTTTATTGTAAGCATCTTTTCTTGATTCAGGCAGGTTTTTTGCTTTACGAATTCGTTTATACTCTAGCCCATGAGTCCATCCAATACAAATTCCCCTGTGGTTGATTTTGATCCGGTGCGCGCGCTGCAGCTGGCGCGCGATACGCTCACGATTGAATCCGACGCGCTGCAGGCCATGAACGAGCGCCTGGCGTCCCCGACCGACGACAGTTTTGTACGCGCAGTTGGCCTGCTGCTGAATTGCAGGGGCCGGGTTGTTGTGTCCGGTATCGGCAAGTCCGGACATATCGGTCGCAAAATTGCCGCCACCTTTGCTTCCACCGGCACACCGGCATTTTTTGTTCATGCAGCCGAAGCGGCCCACGGTGATCTGGGCATGGTCACGGCAGACGATGTGTTTATTGCACTGTCCTACTCGGGCGAAGCCGGCGAACTGCTGTCGGTCATGCCACTGATCAAGCGCATGGGCACCAAACTGATTGCCATTACCGGCAATCCCGAATCAGGTCTGTCGCGTCTGGCCGATGTGCATCTGAATGCCCACGTTGACAAGGAAGCCTGCCCGCTGAATCTGGCTCCGACTGCCAGCACGACCGTGACGCTGGCTTTGGGCGATGCCCTGGCGGTTGCGGTACTGGACGCCAGTGGTTTTCGCGAAGAAGATTTTGCGCGCTCCCATCCTGGCGGCGCACTCGGTCGCAAACTGCTCACCCACGTGCGCGACATCATGCGCAAGGGCGACGACATACCTTCGGTCAGTTCCGACTGCACGCTGGTTGCCGCGCTGCTGGAAATTACCAAAAAAGGCATTGCCATGACCGCTGTGGTTGATGCAGACAACCGCGTACTGGGCGTATTTACCGATGGCGATCTGCGCCGTCTGCTCGAAACCATGCACGATTTTACCGACGTTAAAATTGCCGATGTCATGCACAAAAATCCGCGCATGATCGGACCCGACAAGCTGGCCGTCGAAGCCGTCAAGTTAATGGAAACGTACCGCATCAACCAGTTGCTGGTGGCCGAGCCGGATGGCAAACTGGTCGGCGCGCTGCACATTCACGATCTGACTCGTGCCAAGGTGATCTGATGACACTGCCTGACACCATCGCACACAGAAAAGCTGCCCAGGTTCGCATCATGATCTTTGATGTGGATGGCGTACTGACCGACGGACGCATGCAGTTTTCGGCCGAAGGCGAAGCAATGAAAAGTTTTTTTGTGCACGACGGCCTCGGTATCCAGCTGCTGCAAAAAATGGGTATCGCCACGGCGATCATCAGCGCGCGCCTGACACCGATCGTCAATAAACGCGCTGCCGATCTCGGCATTACCTATGTTTATCAGGGCAACCACGACAAGCGCATCACGTTTGCACAGTTGTTGGCTGACACCGGCATGAGCGCGCAGGAATGCGGTTTCATGGGTGATGATATTGTCGATCTGCCGTTATTTTCCAAAGTGGGTTTTGCGGTCAGCGTTCCCAACGGACATGCCGAAGCAGTCAGTCGTGCCGATTATGTGACCAAGGCCAGCGGCGGTCTGGGCGCAGTCAGGGAAATCTGTGATTTCATTCTGCGCGCGCAAAATAAATATGATGCTGCACTTGCCCCTTACCTGGCATGATGCCCGATGAAATTCAGCACGCTTTTTACTCCTAACAAATTACGGCTCTGGCTGCTGGTGGCGCTGGTTGGTCTGGCATCGCTGGCCAGTTACTGGGCACTTGAAATTGTACTGAGCCACAGTCAGCTCTCGGCCGTTGCGGTGCGGACCCGGCCCGATTACTGGGTGGAGAATTTTAATTTTGTCAAAATGCTGCCGACCGGACAAAATGATTACCGTATCGTTGGAACCAAGCTGCTGCATTTCCCCAGTGACGACCATGCCGAGGTGACGCTGCCGGTCATTACCAATCTGGACCCCGAGCGAGATCCGATGACGACGCGTTCAGAACGCGGGATCGTGAAAAATCTTGCCAACAAGTCGGAAAATGAAGTGCATCTGTATGAAAAAGTGGTGGTCAACCGCCCGAAGACAGCGAAGTCCGACCACCTGCAGCTGAATACCGAATATTTACTGGCCTACCCTGAAAAGCACACCATGGAAACCAACCTGCCGGTTGAAATTCTGTCAGGTGATACCGTCACCACGGGTGTCGGATTGAAGGGCAACAATGACACACAGCAAATGGAAATCTTAAGCAATGTTTACAGCATTGTTCCTCCACGCGCAGTACAGAAACGAAAATAAACACCATGAACAAATTCTCATCTACCATTTTTTCAGCGCTGCTTGCCGTGCCATTGTTGATTGTTGCCCTGACCGCGCACGCAGAAAAAGCCGATTCAGAACAACCGCTGCGCATCTGGGCCGAATCCCAGACTTATGATGGCAGCAAAAAAGTGACGGTCTACACCGGAACGGTGCATATGGTGAAAGGCACGCTGACCATCAACGCCGACCGTCTGGAGGTGGTTGAAGATGCCGCCGGCGGAAAAATCGGCACCCTGTTCAGCAATCCGGGCAAGCTCGTCACCTACCGCCAGAAGCGCGATGGCGGACCTGACCTGTGGGCTGAGGGTGAAGCCGACAAGGTGGTCTACGACGACACGCTGGCTTTGATCAAATTATTCAACAATGCCAAACTGGTGCTGCTGGATGGAAAAAAACGCACGCATGAAAGTTCCGGCATTTATATTTCCTACGACAGCCGCACTGATTTCATGCAGGTGCACAATACCCTCGATGGCAGCAGCACACCGGGTGCCGGATTTACCAATGCCGTGATCTACCCGACTGAAGACAAAAAGAAATCAGAAAAGAAACCGGAAAAAAACACGGCTGCACCACAGCAAAAGGACAATTGATGGACTCGCACTTAGAGGTTCAGGGCTTGCAGAAACACTACGGCGCCAGACAGGTGGTCAGCGATGTCTCCATTGATGTCAGCAGCGGTGAAGTGGTCGGTCTGCTGGGTCCAAATGGGGCCGGCAAAACTACCTCGTTTTACATGATCGTCGGCCTGGTTCCTTCCGACTCCGGCAATATCCGGCTCAATGGCACTGACATTTCCAAACTGCCGATCCACAAACGCGCCACGCTGGGGCTGTCTTATTTGCCTCAGGAAGCCTCGGTGTTCAGAAAACTGTCGGTCGAAGATAACATCCGTGCCGTACTCGAACTGCAAAAGGATGAGCAGGGCGTCGCACTGACCAAAGAGGCCATCGATACGCGACTGAATTCCTTGCTCAGTGAATTGCAGATTGAAAAAATTCGCGAAAACATGGCCTTGAGCCTGTCAGGCGGCGAGCGCCGGCGCGTCGAAATTGCCCGCGCCCTGGCCACCAATCCGCGCTTCGTCTTGCTCGATGAACCGTTTGCCGGCGTCGATCCGATTGCGGTGATCGAAATTCAGCGCATCGTACGTTTTTTAAAAGAGCGCAATATCGGCGTGCTCATCACGGATCATAACGTGCGTGAAACGCTGGGTATCTGCGATCGTGCTTACATCATTAATCAGGGAGCGGTTCTGGCCAGCGGGCATCCGGACGATATCATCAGCAATGAATCGGTTCGTCGGGTGTACCTGGGCGACCACTTCCGCATGTAACCGATGAAACAAGGCCTGCAACTCCGCACTTCCCAACATCTGGCACTGACGCCCCAGCTGCAGCAGTCGATACGCCTGCTTCAATTATCCACGCTGGAATTGCAGACTGAACTGCAGCAGATGCTGTCCGACAATCCATTGCTGGAACGACTCGATGATCCCATGGATCAGGCGGTTCGGCTCATGGCCGACGGTGCCATCAATTCGCAATCGCAATCCGATTATTCCGGTGGCAATACCGGCACCGGATCGGGGTCTGGCAGCGGCAGCGACGACAATCAGGGTGGCGACGGCAACGCCGGGCAGAATGACGATTATGCCCACGGCAATCAGAGTGACAGCCAGGAAGACTCTGCCATCTGGGGTGAAAGCAATCGCGCCAACAATAATTCGGAAGATGATGATGGCCGACCGCAACTGGAAATCGTTGAAGAAAGTCTGCGCGAACATCTGCTGGATCAGGCCAATCTGGCAACCCGCACCGAACGCGATCTTGCCTTGCTCAGCCTGCTCATTGAAGCCCTGGATGACAATGGTTATCTGGATGAATCGCTGGAACTGATTCTTGCCGGACTTCCTGAAGAACTCGGTATCGATCTGGATGACCTGCACTTTGCACTGAATCTGCTGCAAAGCCTGGAGCCGGCCGGTGTCGGAGCCCGCAACGCCAGCGAATGCCTGGCGCTGCAGATCAAACGGCTGCCCCATATTCCGTTGGTCACGCGCCGTCTGGCCCTGACCATTGTGCAGGATCATCTGACCCAGTTTGCGCAGCGCGATTTCAACAAGATAAAAAAAGCGCTGGAGTGCGATGATCAGGATCTGCGCGAGGCGCAGGATGTCATCCGCCAGTGTCAGCCGCATCCGGGCAAAGGCTTTTCCAAGGACCGGGTTGATTTTGTGGCGCCGGACGTGATCGTGACCAAGAGCCGGACTGGCTGGCAGGTTCAGCTCAACCAGGACGTCATGCCGAAATTGCAGATCAATACGCTGTACGCCAATTTACTCAGGCAGCACAAGAATGCGGCAACGCTGCAGACCCAGCTTCAGGAAGCACGCTGGCTGATCAAGAATATGCGTCAGCGCTTCGACACCATTTTGCGGGTTTCAGAAGCCATAGTAGAAAGGCAACGCAGCTTCTTCAATCATGGAGCAGTTGCCATGCGGCCACTTGTTTTGCGAGAAATTGCTGATACACTGGGTTTACACGAGAGCACTATTTCTCGGGTAACCACTCAAAAATACATGCTGACCCCGCATGGCATGTTTGAGCTGAAGTATTTCTTTGGTAGCCACGTTGCCACTGAAGCAGGGGGTGAAGCCTCTTCAACGGCGATACGCGCACTTATCAAGCAACTGATCGGAGCAGAAAACCAGACCAACCCACTTTCGGATAGCAAAATCGCAAGTATGCTGGGTGAACAAGGCATGGTTATTGCTCGGCGGACCGTCGCAAAATACCGTGAAGCACTCAAAATTCCCCCGGTCAACTTACGCAAAACTTTGTAACTTCAAGCCTGTAAAACAGCAGTACAATGGAATCAGTCGTGGTCCCAATCAGCTTTTTTTGGACGATGACTTTCAGCAGGGAATTAGCAGGAAATAACACAACAAGGAGCGCTTATGAATATCACCATCAGTGGACATCACCTCGAAGTAACTCCAGCAATTCGTGAACACATTCAAAGTAAGCTGGAACGTATCATGCGACACTTCGACCAGGTCATTGATATCACCGTCACCATCACCGTCGACAAGCTCAAAGAGAAGGAAAAACGTCATAAAGCAGATATCAACCTTCATGTTCCGGGCAAGGACATCCACGTAGAAAGCGTCGCGCAGGATCTGTACGCTGCCATCGATCTCCTTATGGACAAACTGGATCGTCAGGTCATCAAACACAAAGACAAAATTCAGGACCACAAGCACGACCCCGTGAAACATCTGCCGCTTCATTTAGCAAGTGCGAACCCCGACTCGGATGATTCATCATTGAGTTCAATGGCCGCGTAATTACCTGCCTCACCAAAGAACAAGGACGCGCAAGCGTCCTTTTTAATTACCCTTCATTTTTTTCCTGACTTTCCATTTTCAAACCATGAATAACTTCGTCACTTCCCGCATCCAGAATCGCGTTGGCTTTATCCTGCTCGATCGCCCCAAAGCATTGCATTCGCTGTCACTGAACATGATCCGTTCCATCACCCGCACATTACTGGACTGGAAGAATGATCCGGCAGTCCACGCGGTATGTATCCATGCCAGCGGCGAACGGGCTTTTTGTGCCGGTGGTGATATCCGGTTTTTTTATGATGTGGCAGCACAACACCGCAGGGTGACAGTGCGCTGCTGGAAGATTTTTTTACTGAAGAATATGCCTTGAATCACCTGATTCATTTTTACCCCAAGCCCTATATTTCCCTGTTGAGCGGCGTCGTCATGGGTGGCGGCATGGGGATTGGGCAGGCCGGACCAGACAACCGTCTGCGCATCGTTACCGAAAAAACCAAAATGGCCATGCCGGAAGTTAACATCGGCCTGTTTCCCGATGTCGGCGGCGGTTACTTCCTGTCACGCTGCGCCGGTGAACTGGGCACCTGGCTGGGGCTTAGTGGTGACATCATCAATGCCTCTGACGCCATCTATGCCGATCTGGCCGATCTGTTTGTGCCTTCAGAACAGCTTGCAGCGTTGATCACGCTTTTGGAAACCACCCAGCAGACCGATGTCCGCAGCTGCATCCGTGAGTTCGCCGCACCGTATCAAATACAGGCAGGGGCGAGTCAGCTGGAACGCAACCGCGCGCAGATTGATCAGCATTTTTCTCACGACAGCGTGTCGGAAATACTGCACTCATTGCAGGCTGACGGGTCGCCTTTCGCGCAACAGACCGCCTCGCTCATGCAAACCCGCTCACCGCTGATGATGTGCGTCACACTGGCGCAACTGCGGCGCGGCACACTGCAGGGTGTGGCGGACTGTCTGCGCACCGAACGCACCATGGTCCGGCATTGCTTCAAACATGGAGAAGTACTCGAAGGCATCCGTGCGCTGGTAGTGGACAAGGACATGCAGCCGAAGTGGCAGCCGGCGACGGTGCAGGAAGTAACTGAAGAAATGATTCAGGGATTTTTTGAGCCGGTGTGGCCGGAGTATGCACATCCGTTGCGGGAACTGATTTAAATATCATCCACACAAAACAAGCGCCGATGCTCGCGCATGGCATACCGGTCGGTCATGCCGGCGATGTAATCGGCGACCTTGCGCGCCTGTTTCATTTCATTGTCAGGGACCAGATAATCCGGCGGCAGCAAGGCCGGTTCTTTCAGGAACAGGGTAAATAAATCCGTCACGCAGCGACGCGCCTTGCTGGTCATGCGCTGCACCTGATAGTGACGATACAGATTAACTTTCAAAAACTGTTTCAACACGGTGGCGTCGGCATGCATTTTTTCCGAGAACGCGATCAGCGGTGGAGCATTCCTGACATCCTGTATGGACCTGGGCTGTTGCGCAAGAATGCGCTGTTCCGATGTGACGATCAGATCCAGAATCAACTCATTGATCATTCTGCGTACCGTTTCGGCAATGGCACGCCGTCCCGTCAAGCCCGGAAATGCCAGCTCAACCAGTTTGCGGTTGCGCGCATACAGATCAATTTCCAGCAGCTGGTTTTCCTGCAGCAGGCCGGAGCGCAGGCCGTCATCAACGTCGTGATTGTTGTAGGCAATTTCATCAGCCAGATTGGCCAGCTGCGCTTCCAGTCCGGGTTGCTTTTTCTGAATAAAGCGTTCTCCGACAGCGCCGAGCTGCTGGGCATTTTTAATGGCACAGTGCTTGAGTATGCCTTCCCGGGTTTCAAAGGTCAGATTCAGGCCGTCGAAACTGCCGTAGCGCTCTTCCAGCACATCCACCACCCGCAGGCTCTGCAGATTATGTTCAAAGCCGCCAAACGGTTGCATGCACAGATTCAGGGCATCCTGCCCGGCATGGCCAAACGGTGTGTGGCCCAGATCATGCGCCAGTGAAATCGCTTCGACCAGATCTTCATTCAGATGCAGATTGCGTGCGATGGCGCGGGCAATCTGTGCGACTTCGATACTGTGGGTTAAACGGGTGCGAAACAGATCGCCTTCGTGATTGACGAATACCTGGGTTTTATATTCCAGCCGCCGAAACGCCGAACAGTGAATGATGCGGTCACGGTCGCGACCATATTCGGTGCGCGATTTGGCTGCAGGCTCGGCGTGCAGTCGCGTTGCAGCGACCGCATTCTGCGCAGCATACGGCGCAAGATCGGGCAAATGGGACTTGGAGAGTGGTCGTGGAAGGTCTGTCATTGACGCTGTACACATGCCTGCAGGGTTGCTTCAAGAAGGTGTTGTGGCACCGATTCAATCACGGCCTGCCCCATCGTCTTCAGGAGTATGAATCGAATCTGTCCGTCTTCGTTTTTCTTGTCTACCTGCATCCAATCGATCCAGGCTTCCAGCCCCAGGTCCGGCGCAGTGACCGGCAAACCGGCAGCCAGCACCAGCGCACGAATCCGCGCCACATCCGCAGCAGAAATATAGCCCAGGCGCTGTGACAGGTCGGCAGCCATCACCATGCCGCAACCAACCGCTTCACCGTGCAGCCACACACCGTAGCCCATGGCTGATTCGATGGCATGCGCGAAGGTGTGTCCGAAATTGAGGATGGCGCGCAACCCGCCTTCGCGTTCATCCTGGCGCACGATTTCCGCCTTGATTTCGCACGAGCGACCGATGGCATAAGCCAGTGAGGCCTGATCCTGCGCGCGCAACAGTGCGCAGTTCTGTTCCAGCCAGTCAAAGAAATCCATATCGATGATGGCGCCGTACTTGATGATTTCTGCCAGTCCGGCCGACAGTTCGCGTGCCGGCAGTGTGGCCAGCGTTTTGGTATCCGAAATGACCGCCTGCGGCTGATAGAACGCACCGATCATGTTTTTACCGAGCGGATGATTCACGCCGGTCTTGCCACCCACCGATGAATCCACCTGCGACAGCAGCGTGGTCGGAATCTGTACAAACGGCACGCCGCGCATATAGCTGGCTGCGGCAAAACCGGTGATGTCACCAATCACGCCGCCACCGAGTGCGATCAGCGCGGTCTTGCGGTCGGCCTTGTCTTTGAGCAGCGCATCAAAGATCAGGTTCAGGGTTTCCATGGTTTTGAACTGTTCGCCGTCCGGCAGAATCAGATAACGGCCCTGTTTGCCGGCGCGCTGCAGCGCCTTGCTGACCCGCTCCAGATAGAGCGGCGCGACGGTACTGTTGGTAATAATGAGGTAGCGTCTGGACTGCACATGCTCGCCGATTTTATCCAGCGCATCCGGGGCAATCAGGATCGGGTAACTGCGTTCACCGAGAACGACCTGAATCAGGTGGGTGGTGGCAGGACTGGCTGCCAATTCGTGCTGTAAATTCATGGGCTTGCTGATTTGCGATGCCGGCAGGTGCAATGTCTGCCGGGCAATTTTTAACAGGATGGTCTGAACCATGTGGGACAGATTGGCTCTACCGGTTTCAACGATCACGTGGGCGGTTTCCTGATACAGGGGGTCACGCACACGGGTCAGATCTTCCAGCACTTTACGTGGATTCTCGGTTCTTAGCAAAGGACGATTTTTGTCGTGGGCGGTACGCTGCAGAATATGCCCGACACTGGCCCGCAGATAAATCACGGTGCCGCGGGTATGGAGATAATGTCGGGACTGTTCATTGAGCACTGCGCCACCGCCGGTAGCCAGCACGATACCGCGTTGTGCGGTCAGGTCTTTGATGACATCCGCTTCCCGCTGACGAAAACTGGCTTCACCTTCAATATCAAAAATAACCGGAATCGATACACCGGTGCGGAATTCCACTTCGTGATCGGAATCCACGAACCGCATGTTCAGTTTTTTTGCCAGGGCCCGGCCGACCGTGGTCTTGCCGGAGCCCATTAAACCTACTAAGAAAATGTTGCCTTGTGTTTCCAATTAATGCTTTAGATAATTACTTCGGATAACTCACACCAAAATTTGTGATGTAACTTTGCCCGCTGTTTGGATCGTTAATTTTGATAGTAAACACAGCGACTGCGGCGTCTGGCGCGCCACTAGCAAGACAAGGTGCATTCACTGTAACCGGAATGCTGATCTGGGTTAAATACATGTTTGGGTTAAAACCTGGGGATGGCAATGCGCCGGCGTTAGTCAAAGATGTAGCTGTAATGAATTGCGGATTCAGTACATCTTCGGCATAGCCTTCTGGCAATTCATCGGTCTTTTTCTTGACTTCGGCTTCTTCAAAGGACAGACCATAACTGCGCACGATTTCCTGAGTCAGCTGGTTACCGCCAAAGGCCTGCTCACGCTCATAGACGGTCTGCTCGTTGAGTATCACGGAGATATGCGTGACTTTTGCGCCGATCTGAAACAGCGCGATGATCTTGTCCTTACCGGCATTGTCAGACTGGTTGATAATGCGGGCTACGGCAGCACGGGCGGCGTACGAATCAATATCCATGACCTCGGCTTTGAGGCCGGCCACTTCAGCAACGGCAACCCGGTCTTCAATTTTTTCCTTGCGCGACGCGGCCAGCATGACTTCGATATCATCTTCCGAATTCGGTGACGGACCAATTACACAAAAATCCAGCCGCACTTCATCCAGCGCAAACGGGATATATTGACTGGCTTCAGATTCAACCTGCATTTCCAGCGAGGCTTCGGACGACCCGCCCGACAACACGATTTTTTTGGTAATCACGGCTGCCGAGGGCATTCCCAGCGACACTTTTTTAATTTTTGTTCCGCTTTTCGCCAGGACGCGGCGAATTGCTTCAGCAACCTGATCTATATTTTCGATATTACCGTCGGCCATGGCGCCGCGCGGTAACGGCTCGGATGCATAACGTTCCAGACGTAGCTCATTATTGCTACCTTCAGACAACTCCACGAGCTTTATGCTTGTGGAGCTGATGTCCAGTCCGATTAACGGCGCGTTCTTCTTGCCAGTCAATCTGGAAATCGCATCGCTCACTAAAGTTCCAAGTTCTAAAGCCAAAGCATCCCCCGCATTGAATTTTTCCAGTCGTCAACAAGTCAAACTGCCGTAATATTTTATTAGGGCAATTAGTTGATATGGAAACTATTATGAGCCAACTTATTAATATTTCTCAAAGAAAATTTTTTAGGCCATCAAATCCTAGCAATAACACTCTTGCAATGTAAAGTGATTTCTCACGAAATATTACATAAATACATCGAATTGTTAATATTTCCTTTTGGCAAAGTATAAATCTGCTGCCTCAATGCCTGCTTATTGCTGACTTGGTGCTTGCTTGGTGACTACTTAGCTCTTATTGCCCCGAACCGCTATAATAGCCCCACACAAAATTGGACCTGCTCCGAATGACAACTGAATCTAAAACCAGCAAATCACAGCCGAATTCCTCGGATTCTCTCAATTCCCAGAAGAAACGTCATCCTGCCGTTAAGATTGCGCTTCAGATTGTTGTTTTTTTGGTCGGATTGGGTCTGGCCGGACTGCTGATCATCGTCTTTGCACTGACCCTTGCATATCCCAACTTACCAGATTTAGACTCAATTACAAGTTACAAACCTAAAATTCCGTTACGTGTGTTTTCTGCGGACAACGTTTTGCTGGGGGAATTTGGCGAGGAACGGCGCAGCGTAATGCGGCTCAAGGATATTCCGGAAGTCATGAAGAAATCGTTGCTGGCCATTGAAGATGACCGGTTTTATGAACACGGCGGGGTTGATTATCTGGGCATTATGCGCGCCAGTCTGCACAATCTGATGGGCGGTTCCAAACAGGGTGCCTCGACCATTACCCAACAGGTCGCGCGGAATTTCTTTCTTTCCAGTGAGCAAACCTTTAAACGCAAGCTGTATGAAGTGTTAATGGCCTGGAAAATTGAAGAGAACCTGACCAAAGATCAGATTCTTGAAATTTACATGAACCAGATATATCTCGGGCAACGTGCCTATGGTTTCGCTTCCGCATCCAAGATTTACTTCGGCAAAAATTTAAAAGACATCACGCTGGCCGAAGCGGCGATGCTGGCCGGACTGCCCAAGGCACCGGGCGCGTCAAATCCGATCTCCAATCCAAAACGCGCAAAAATACGCCAGGTCGCCATTTTGCAGCGCATGTTCCAGCTCGGCTACATTACCAAACAGCAACTGGATCAGGCTAAAGATGAAGTCATTCATGTCGGCAATAATTTGAATGAATACGGTACGCATGCTGATTACGTGACGGAAATGGCGCGCCAGATGGTGTACGAACAATTCAAGGAAGAAACCTATACGCTGGGTCTGAACGTCTACACCACCATCACCAAGGCAGATCAGGATGCGGCTTACCTGTCGCTGCGCCGTGGCGTGATGGATTATGAAAAGCGCCACACCTACCGGGGTCCGGAAGGATATCTGGAGATTCCTGCCGACCGCTCGGAGGCCGATGATGAAATCGAAACCGCACTGGCCGAACACCCGGACAGCGACGATATTATTTCTGCCGTGGTGCTCGAAGCCAGTCACAAAAACGTGCGCGCCGTCCTGACCAATGGCGATGAAATCACGATCACCGGCGCTGGCCTGACTTTTCCGGCCAGCGCCCTGGCTGCCAATGCCGCGCCCAAACGGCGCATTGTACGTGGCTCCATTATCCGGGTCGTGCAGGAAGACAAAGTCTGGAGCATTACCCAAATGCCCGAAGTCGAATCGGCTTTTGTTGCGGCCAGCACCAATGACGGGGCAATCCGCGCGCTGGTCGGCGGATTCGATTTCCAGCGCAATAAATTCAATCATGTCACTCAGGCGTGGCGCCAGCCGGGTTCCAGTTTCAAGCCGTTCATTTACTCTGCCTCGCTGGAAAAAGGACTGTCACCGGCCACCATTATCAACGATGCGCCGATTTACTTTGGTCCGGGACAAACCGGTGGGCAGGCCTGGGAGCCGAAGAACTATGACGGCAAGTATGAAGGCATGATGACCATGCGCAAAGGCATTACCAAATCCAAGAACATGATCTCGATTCGCATCCTCAACAGAATCGGTGCCAAGTATGGTCAGCAATACATTACCCGGTTCGGCTTTGACGCAGACAAAAATCCACCCTACCTGACGCTGGCGCTCGGCGCCGGTGCCGTCACACCGCTGCAGATGGTGGGTGCCTATTCGGTGTTTGCGAATGGTGGCTACAAGATCAACCCTTACCTGATTTCCAAAATCGTCGACAGTAACGGCAAGGTATTGTCCGTGACCAAACCTGCCATGGCCGGCGATGAAAACATCCGGGTGATTGACGAACGCAATGCGTTCCTGATCGACAGCATGCTCAAAGACGTCGTCAGATACGGCACTGCCGCACGCGCCATGTCGCTCAAACGCACCGACCTGGCCGGCAAGACCGGCACCACCAATGATTCAGTCGATGCCTGGTTTGCCGGCTATCAGCCGAAACTGGTCGGCATTGCCTGGATGGGCTTTGATCAGCCCAGAAACATGGGTAACAGGGAAACCGGCGGCGGACTGGCCCTGCCGATCTGGATGGGCTTCATGCAGACCGCGCTGAAAAACGTTCCCATGGAAGAACGCGCGGTTCCCAATGGCATCATTGAAGCCGACGGCGACTATTTTTACGTTGAAAACCCGCCCGGTAACACCATGCAGTTGCTCGATGCACCTGAGAATACCGAACCGAACAGCCCCGCACCTGGAGCCAATTAGACTTTGGACGGAATGCGCAAGCGCCTGCTGGTATATAAAAGCAGGCTGACCAACAAACCAGGACTGACGCTGCTGCTCGGATTGTCGGCCTGCCTGTTGCTCATGGCGCTGGTGACGCTCATTACAACCGTGGCCATTCTTTATCCGAAACTGCCCGCGCTGGATTCAATGACCAGCTATCACCCCAAAATGCCGCTGCGGGTCTTTACAGCCGATGGTGCCCTGCTGGCGGAATTCGGTGATGAGCGGCGCGATGTCACACCGATCAACGATATTCCGCTGCTGATGAAACAGGCGCTGCTTGCGGTGGAAGACCAGCACTTTTATGAACACAATGGCATTTACCTGACCGGCAATCTGCGTGCCCTGCTGCACAATCTGACCAACTTCAGCGGCGGCCCCAGACAGGGCGCCTCCACCATCACCCAGCAGGTGGCACGTAATTTTTATCTGACCAATGAACAGACCTATAAACGCAAGCTGATCGAAGCACTGCTGACATTTAAAATTGAACGCAATTTAAGCAAGGATCAGATCCTCGAGCTGTACATGAACCAGATTTATCTGGGACAGCGCGCCTATGGCTTTGCCGCAGCTGCCCAGATTTACTTCGGCAAAAAACTGGCCGACCTCACTGCGGCAGAAGCAGCACTGCTGGCCGGGTTGCCCAAATCACCGTCACGCATCAATCCGATCACCAGTTATAGCCGCGCAAAAAGTCGCCAGCTGATTGTGCTGCAACTCATGCGCCAGATGAATTATCTGTCCGAGGTGCAGTATCAGCAGGCCCGCGTCCAACCCCTGCAAATCAAATCTTCCAGCAATGAATACGACGTGCATGCCGAATATGTGGCCGAACTGGCCCGGATTGCGGTGCAGGAGCAGTACCGGGATGAGAGCACGACACTGGGCATCAACGTGTATACAACCATACTGAAAAAGGACCAGAACGCGGCCTGGCTGGCCGTACGCAAGGGCGTGCTGGATTACGTACGGCGTCACGGCTATCACGGACCGGAAGGCTATGTGGACTTGCCGGCAGACGATGATGATGCCGATGACATGATCGACGCTGCGGCTGGGAGCTACCCGTCGTATGACGGACTGCCCAGCGCTGTGGTGCTCGAAGCCACATCGAAAAAAATTGTCGCCGTCACTGCGGAAGGCGACGACATCACCATCACCGGAGCCGGACTTGCTTTTGTGGCGAACGCGCTGACTGCGACGGCACCAGACAAAATCAGAATCCGGCGCGGCAGCGTGATCAGGGTCATGAACGAAGAACACAGTACAACATGGAGCGTCATTGAGCTGCCAGAAATTGAGGCGGCCTTCGTCTCCACCGATACCAACACCGGCGCCATTCATGCCATGGTGGGCGGCTTTGATTTCAGACACAACCAGTTCAACCACGTCACACAGGCATGGCGTCAGCCCGGCTCGACTTTCAAACCGTTTATCTATTCAGCCGCACTGGAAAAAGGCTTTACACCGGCCAGCATCATCAATGACAGGCCGCTGTCGTTTGACGCCAGCGATACCGGTGGTCTGCCGTGGGAACCCAAAAATGCAGAAGACGAATATGACGGGCCGATGACGCTGCGCGCTGCACTGGCCAAATCGAAAAATATGGTGTCAATTCAGGTACTTGACCATATCGGAGTCGGTTACGGTCAGGAGTACGCCATGAAATTCGGGTTTGATTCGGAAAAAAATCCGCCCTACCTGCCTCTGGCGCTCGGTGCCGGAGCCGTCACACCATTGCAGATGGCTGGGGCCTATGCCACCTTTGCCAACGGCGGTTTCAGAATCAAACCCTATCTGATCAGTAAAATCACCGACGCTGCCGGCAAAGTGCTCAGCGAAACCACTGTGAACAAATCAGGTCAGGAGACGGATCGCATCATCAGCGAGGGCAATGCCTTCATGATAGACAGCATGCTGAAAACCGTGATTAAAAGTGGCACGGCCGAGCGCGCACTGGCGTTAAACCGCAGTGATATTGCAGGCAAAACCGGCACCACCAACAATGCCTTTGATGCCTGGTTCGCCGGCTATCAGAACCGGCTGGTTGCTGTGGCATGGATCGGATTTGATCAACCGAAAAATCTGGGCAGCAGGGAATTCGGTGGCGGTCTGGCACTGCCGGTGTGGATCAGTTACATGCAGACGGCGCTGCAGAATCAACCGGTCGAAGACCGGCCGGTACCTTCCACGATTACCATGACTGACGGCGACTATACTTATCTGGAACCGCCGGTTGCGGTCATACACACTCTGGGTGAGGAGACAACAGCATCACAGCCTGCCAATTAAGTTGGAACGCATCCCAGCCTACGAGACTTCAATCGACAGGCCGCCCTGGCTCAACGCAATATCTTTTAATGCAGCCATGAGCTCACTGTTGTCCCGCGTGTTATGCCAGTGCTGCCCATCGTGCCGGTAATGAAATCCACCCGATTTGGCAGCAACCCACAGTTCGCTGATGGCGGCCTGACTGTTGATGATGATTTTTGATTTGTTGTGCAGGAATTCGATTTCCAGCAACGAGCCGCTGCGCGCACATTCAACGTCCACATCGGTGTGCTGTCCGGCATCTTCAAACAGCTGTTCGATGCGCGACAGGGTGGAGTCGATCAATCTTAAAAATTCGGTTTCGGTCATGCTACACTCCACTGATTCACAAACCGTCATTGTAAAAGAGTTTAGCTTATGAAGTTTTTATTCCGCTGTTTTACTGCATCCCTGGTCGTCTCGCTGTGTGTTCTCGCCAGCGCCTGTGGCCAGAAAGGTAAGCTGGTGATGCCGCCCAACCCCACGCCGATTTCAACGCCCTACCCGGTTGCGCAACCCAAACCGCTCAAAGAAGAACCGGCAACTGCACCGGTTCCGGCTCCGGACAAAAATTAATCCTTAAAGGCAATCACGCTTTGCTGGTCAGGATGACGGCCAACCATGCCGTGATACACAGCCCGAATCCGCGCCAGATCGGCGGCCTCGTCACCGCTTAATTCAACCTGCTGCGAAATGCCGATTTCCTTTTTGCCGTAATCAACAAAAGCGCAGACCAGCGGCACCTTGGCAGTGAGCGCGATATGATAAAAACCGCTGCGCCAATAGGGTGTATGACTGCGCGTTCCTTCCGGCGCAATCGCCAGCCAGAACCAGTCGGACTGCTGCATGCGCTCGGCCAGTTTGGGAATGGCGCCGCTGGACACACCGCGTTCTATCGGCTCTCCACCCCAGTAACCCACCAGGCGTCCCAGAAAAAATCCGGTCACGCCTTTAAACAGACTTTCCTTGACCAGATATTTCAGGGGAAAATTGATCGACCATTTGGCCAGCATGCCGAATAAAAAATCCCAGTTGCTGGTGTGCGGATAAAAAATGATAATGCCGCGCACACCTGGCAGGCCGTCGTAACGCAATTTCCAGCCAAGTAAATGCAATATTGACAAAGCGATGCGGGATGACAGTGCCGGAGAATGATGTTTGTTGTAATACGGAGTCTGCATAGGGAAGGATGTCTCAATAATTATTTTCCCGGATGATACCCGACTACAAACCAGATTTCACGCTTAAATTGTGCGTCGCTGACCGCTTTTGAAACGCCCAGACCACACGCATCAGTAACAGGATGGCAACAACGCCACCCAATAAAACCGGCTGGGCAAAATCATGTTTGCCGGCCTTCATCCAGAAATAATGCAGCACACCGAGCATGGCAATCACATAGATCAGCCGATGCAGTAATTGCCAGCGCTTGCTGCCGAGGCGTTTGATCATGGCATTGGTACTGGTCAATGCCAGCGGGATGAGCAACACAAACGCGCAAAATCCGACAAGAATGAAGGGACGCTTGATCACATCGGTTAACATTTCAGCTACATCGAAAAAATGATCAAACCACAAAAAAGTCAAAAAATGCAGCGCGGCATAAAAGAAGCCGAACAGCCCCAGCATGCGGCGCATTTTCAGCAGCCAGTTCAGGCTGAAGATGCGTCGTAACGGGGTGACACTGAGCGTGATGCATAAAAAGTACAGGGTCCAGTCGCCGGTGTTGCGGGTGATGAATTCGAGCGGATTGGCACCAAGATGATCCGTGAAAACGGCCCAGACCAGTCGCAGGAATGGCAGCAGGGCCATGCCGAACAAAACCGCTTTGATATAACCTTGCTGTTTTACATTTGGGTTCATTTTAATAAAACTTCTTCAGATCCATTCCCGAATACAGACCCGCCACTTCAGGATAACCATTAAACATCAACGTCTTGCGTTTTTTAACAAAAAATCCATCTTCGCCTATGCGCCGCTCGGTACCCTGTGACCAGCGCGGATGATCCACTTCCGGATTCACATTGGAATAAAACCCATACTCGCGCGGGGCGGCCAGATTCCAGGCCGTTTTGGGCTGCGTCGACGTCAGACGAATGTGCACGATTGCCTTGGCCGACTTGAAGCCATATTTCCATGGCAGTGCGATCCGTACCGGCGCGCCATTCTGATTCGGCAGTACCTCGCCATACATGCCGAAAGTCAGCAGGGCCAGCGGATGCATGGCTTCATCGAGTCGCAAACCTTCGGTGTAGGGCCAATTGAGTACGTCATCACGCAGACCAGGCATCTGACTTTTATCGGCCAAAGAAGTGAATTCAACAAATTTGGCATTGCCGTTCGGCTCCACTTTTTTAAGCAGATTCGACAGCGAGTAACCAATCCACGGAATCACCATGGACCAGCCTTCCACACAACGCAGCCGGTAAACCCGCTCTTCGAGCGGCGCGACTTTCATCAGGCTGTCCAGATCGAGTTTCATCGGCCGGTTGACTTCACCATCGATCACGACCGTCCAGGGCTGGGTTTTTAACCCGCCTGCCGTTTGTGCCGGATCGGCCTTGCTGGTGCCGAATTCATAATAATTATTGTAGGTGGTGGCATCCTTGTAGGCAGTTTTGTTGTCCATCACCACATAATTGCTGTTCACCGCCGCGGCCAGTTTGCGCGCTGACGGATTCTGTGCAAACGCCTGACGGTTCGCCATTGCCAGCAACCCTGCACTGCCGGCTGCACCCAGTGCAATCTGTTTGATGAATTGGCGGCGTGATTCAACCAGTTCACGCGGTGTGATTTCTGAAGGCAAAATAATCATGACTGCTCCGTAATGGTTGAATTAATAGTTGGTCGGTCCAGAAGGGCAAACCTTACAGCAATTTTGAAATTTAAGTGGCGTACCAAAATAACAGCCGTGTTAACATGCACGGGCTCCCAATCCTGAAACTACCCATGACCCAACCCCACTACCTGAACCGGATTTTCAATGAAGATGCCTTGACGGGTCTGAACCGCATCCCGGACGGGAGTATCGACCTGATCATTGCCGATCCGCCGTACAGCCTGGGCAAGGATTACGGCAACCAGTCCGATATGCTCGACAGCACAGCATACCTGATATGGATGCAGAGCTGGATCGACGCTGCGATTCCCAAACTGAAACCAACCGGCAGCTTTTATATTTTTCTGACCTGGCGCTATTCCCCGGAAATTTTCGTGATGATGAAACAGCGTCTGCAGATGATCAATGAAATCATCTGGGACCGGCGGGTGCCATCCATGGGCGGCAGCGTACGCAGCTTTACTTCAGTACACGATACGATCGGCCTGTTCGTCAAAAGCAAGGGCTATTATTTCGACCTGGATTCGGTGCGCATTCCCTATGATGCCGAAACCAAAAAAGCACGCTCGCGTTCCATCTTTGTCGGGGCAAAGTGGCTCGAGGTCGGCTACAACCCGAAAGACCTGTGGAGCGTGTCGCGCGTGCATAAATGTGATCCGGAACGTGCCGATCATCCCACCCAGAAACCGCTGGAAATCATCGATCGCATGATCTACGCCTCGTGTCCGCCCGGTGGCGTGGTGCTGGATCCCTTCATGGGCAGCGGCACCACGGCCGTGTCGGCCCAGCGCTGCTCGCGCGCGTTTGTCGGCTTTGAACTCAATCCCGACTATTGCGCCATTATCCAGAACCGTCTGGCAGCACCCTACGCACAACCGATGGAAAACAACAATCAGCCGACTGAACCGGTGCGCGAAAAGGTCCGCCAAAGCTGACGGCAATCTGAATGCCTTTCCTGAATTGCAATCTTTCTCAAAAAATGCGCCCTGTTTGATTAATGTCATATTCCAGTCATACCGGATCAGCATAATCCAATCCAGCCGCTTTACAGACAAACGATAGGTCTGAAAGCGGCGAGATGATCCGACCAAGCCTGATAGCAGAGCTGCAGGCAGCAGTCGATCATCTCACACAATTGGCATTGCAACCGTTGATGCTGGGATTGCATCCCAGCCTACGGGGTCGCCGTTCATGACACAGCAGGATTAGTTGTCTTCCCCGCCGTGTCCCCCGCCCAACCTGTCGCATCTGTGTACGTCCGTCCAAATATCTTGCTTGCCGAATCCCTTTTCAGGCGATAATGCGGCAATATTGAAATCCCAGACAAACCACATGCAACAAAAACCCGTTGAAATAAAAATATCCACCGTCGTTGCCATTGCCGTCATATTGCACGAGGCCCAGTTACCGGTTCTGGAAACCGCCCTGCAACAACTCACCGCCAGTTCTGGCGATTACTATTCAGAAGAATGCGCCGTGATCGATGTCAGTCATATCGATTGCACGGATATGGACTGGGCCGAGCTGATCCGGCTGTTCAAGACTTACGGCTTTCATCCGGTGGCCATACGCAGTGCACCTGACAGTTCCGAAGAACAGATTTCCGCGCTGGGATTGAGCATCGATCTGGGCAGCAAGGCCGCGCAAATCGCCGATATCGCAACACCTCCGGCGCCCGTCGTGATCCAGGCTGCTGCACCGGCACCCATGATTATTGATACGCCAGTGCGCGGCGGCCAGCGCATTTACGCACGCGGCACCGATCTGATCATCACTGCGGTCGTCAACAGCGGCGCCGAAGTCATTGCCGATGGCAATATCCATATTTACGCACCGTTACGCGGACGGGCACTGGCCGGCGCGAGCGGCAATACCGCAGCACGCATTTTTACCATGAGCCTGGAAGCCGAACTGGTTTCGATCGCGGGCATCTACCGCACCTTCGAAAACGGTTATCCGAAACTGAACCCGCATGCGCCGGTTCAGATCAAGCTCGACGGCGACAAAATTGAAGTTGTTTCCATCCAGTCCCACACCTAATCAACAAAAGGAGTCAAAGTGGCAAGAATTATCGTAATTACTTCCGGCAAGGGCGGCGTAGGCAAGACCACTTCCTCAGCCAGTTTTGCAACGGGTCTGGCCATGCGCGGACACAAAACCTGCGTCATCGATTTTGACGTCGGCCTGCGCAATCTGGATCTGATCATGGGCTGCGAACGACGCGTTGTTTATGACCTGATCAATGTTGTCAGCGGTGAAGCCAATCTGCGCCAGGCACTGATCAAGGACAAGCATTGCGACAACCTGTTCATTCTGCCCGCATCGCAAACCCGCGACAAAGACGCGCTGACCGAAGAAGGCGTGGAACGGGTACTGAACGAACTGATTCACATGGATTTTGAATTCATCATCTGCGATTCACCGGCCGGTATCGAACACGGTGCCATCATGGCGCTGACCTTTGCCGATGAAGCCATTATTGTCACCAATCCGGAAGTGTCTTCGGTGCGCGATTCGGATCGCATACTGGGCATCATTCAGGCCAAATCACGGCGCGCACTCAATGGCGGCGAGCCGGTCAAAGAACATCTGCTGGTGACACGTTATTCACCGAAACGGGTGGAAGCCGGTGAAATGCTGTCGTACCAGGACGTGCAGGAAATTTTGCGCATCCCATTGATCGGCATCATTCCCGAATCAGAAGAAGTCCTGTCGGCATCGAATCAGGGCAATCCGGCCATTCATCTCAAAGACAGCCCGGTTTCTCAGGCCTATGTCGACGTAGTCGGTCGCTTTCTTGGGGAAGATCTGCCATTGCGATTCACCGATTATGAAAGACCTGGCTTTTTAAAACGCATTTTTGGAGCGAAGTAATATGGCACTCCTTTCCTTTTTGTTTAATACCAAGCCCAAGACCGCAACGGCTGCCAAGGAACGCCTGCAGATCATCATCGCGCGCGAACGCAGCGGTCGCACCGGTTACGATTTCCTGCCAGCCCTGCATGCCGAACTGATTGCCGTCATTTCCAAATATACCAAGGTCGATCCGAAAGACATTACGCTGTCGCTGGACCGCAAGGGTGATCTGGAAGTGCTGGACGTCAATGTGGTTTTGCCTGAAATCGAATTGCGCAATTAGGTTCGTTTTCTCCGGGTCAGGATTGCGTGTGCGCCGGCCGGTGCGCATGCAACCCCAACAAGTTGTCAATCAACAACAAAATCAACCCCGCCTCCCCCTTTCCCCGCAACAGTTCACAGAAATATGTCGAATATTTCACAATTTCCGCCCGGCATGACATCACAATGTCACTTCTGTTATTCATCCCGATTAATTACTGTTTGAACCACAACCCATGCGCCTGGCCGTACTCCATCACGACACCACCGAACTGGAATCAATCTGCTCGATCCTGAGCGCAGCCGGGCACACCGTGCTGGCCTGCCACAGCGGCAAAGAGCTGTTGCAGCATGTGCGGCGTGACGCAGTGGATCTGCTGGTTCTGGACTGGCAGGACATCGATATGCCACCCGATGAAGTCATGCACGGCTTGCGGGAAAAATTGCAGCTGTCGATTCCGGTCCTGTTTATTACCGGCCGATCCTGCGAGGACGATATCGTCGCGGGCATGGCAGCCGGCGCCAACGACTATATGATCAAGCCGCTGCGACGCAGCGAGCTGGTTGCACGTGTGCAGGCGTTATTGCGACGCACCTACCCCAACCTGCACGTGCCGGAAAACCTCGAATTCGGCCAGTATGTCTTTGAAACCCGCTCGGCGCACCTCACGCTCAAAGGGGAGACGATCGATCTGACCCAGAAAGAATTCGACCTGGCTTTGCTGCTGTTTCGCAATCTGGGCCGGCCGCTGTCGCGCGCCTACATCCTGGTTGCAGTCTGGTCGCGCGACGCCGACATTCCGTCACGCACCCTCGACACCCACATTTCCCGGGTCCGCAATAAATTACTGCTGAAACCGGAAAACGGCTTCCGGCTGGCACCGGTATACAGTTACGGCTATCGTCTGGAACAGGTCAGCAACGACTGACGCACATCACTGATGTGTACTAAAGTGATTCAAATCAACATAGCGGTTATAATCCCGAGTTATCCTGTACCCATCCTTAAACATTTACTTACTGACATCAAATGCATCTGATTGCCGTCGGCCTGAACCATACCACTGCTCCTGTCGCCCTGCGCGAAAAGGTGGCGTTCGCGCCTGAAACCATGGCACAGGCAATTCAGGCAGCGCGTCAGTTCATGGTGCGTGGCAATGCTGACACGGCCGCGGTTGCCGAAGCGGCAATCCTGTCGACCTGCAACCGCACCGAACTGTACGCGGCATCCCGCACTCCGGATTCACTGGATGTTGCGGCTCATTTTCTGGCCGATTATCACAAGGTTCCTTACGCGGAATTACGTCCGCATCTATACACCCTGCCGCAGGACGGCGCAGTACGCCATGCATTCCGGGTTGCCTCAGGACTGGATTCCATGGTGTTGGGCGAAGCCCAGATCCTGGGCCAGCTCAAGGATGCCGTGCGCGCCTCGGATGAAGTCGGCGGACTGGGCACCTATTTGCACCAACTGTTTCAGCGCACCTTTTCCGTCGCCAAGGAAGTGCGCAGCACCACCGAAATCGGCGCGCACAGCGTTTCCATGGCCGCCGCCGCAGTCCGGCTGGCACACCGCATTTTTGATGATTTCTCTGAACAGCACGTGTTATTTATCGGTGCCGGTGAAATGATTGAACTGTGTGCAACCCACTTTGCGGCGCAAAATCCCAAATCGATCACGATTGCCAACCGCACCATGGAGCGCGGTTCGGCACTGGCGCATCAGTTCAATGCCGAAGCGATACGCCTGGCCGACATGCCGGATCAGCTGTCCCGTTTTGACATGGTGATTTCCTGCACCGCGTCCACCCTGCCCATCATCGGACTGGGCCTTGCCGAACGCGCCGTCAAAGCGCGCAGACACAAGCCCGTGTTCATGGTGGATCTGGCCGTACCGCGCGATATCGAACCGGAAGTCGCGCGCCTCAATGACGTATTTTTATACACGGTCGACGATCTGGGCACGGTGGTACAGACCGGTATGGAAAACCGCCAGCTGGCCGTGGCGCAGGCTGAAGCGATTATCGAAACCCGGGTGCAATCGTTCATGCACTGGATCGACGGCCGCGCCGTGGTTCCGGTGATTCAGCAGCTGCATGAAAACGGCGAAACGCTGCGCCTGATTGAACTGGAGCGTGCAAAACGCATGCTGGCCAAAGGTGACGATATTGAACTGGTGCTCGAAGCCCTGTCCAAAGGATTAACCGCCAAATTCCTGCACGGATCGCAAGAAGCCCTGCACAAATCACACGGCGACCAGCGCGCCCAGATCGCCGCCTTACTGCCGCAACTGTTCCGCAGCAAACGTTAGCTGAATTAATCTGCTCTCCATTGTCGGACCCTGTTTTCAGGGCGCTTTTTAATTTTCAACTGACCTGATCCCATGAAACCATCCCTGCTCACCAAACTCGATCACCTTTCAGAACGCCTGGTAGAAATCAACCAGCTGCTCATGCAGGAAGGCAGTACCGCCAACATGGACAGTTACCGCAAACTGAACCGCGAACATGCCGAATTGACGCCGGTCGTGGAACTGTACCACCGCTATCAGCAGGCCCAGACCGACATCGCGTCCGCGCAGGAAATGCTGTCCGATCCGGAAATGAAAGAATTCGCCCAGGAAGAAATCGCCGGTGCGAAAAACATCATCGACTCTCTGGATGGCGAGTTGCAGAAAATGCTGCTGCCCAAGGATCCCAATGACGAGCGCAACATCATTCTGGAAATCCGCGCCGGCACCGGCGGCGACGAATCGGCCCTGTTCGCCGGCGACCTGCTGCGCATGTACACGCGCTACGCCGAGCGCAATCGCTGGCAGATCGAAATGATGTCGGAATCGCCTTCCGACCTGGGCGGCTACAAGGAAGTCATTATCCGCATAGCGGGGCTGGGTGCGTATTCCAAACTGAAGTTCGAATCCGGCGGCCACCGCGTGCAGCGCGTTCCCGCCACCGAAACCCAGGGCCGTATCCACACTTCGGCCTGCACGGTTGCCGTCATGCCGGAAGCAGATGAACTCACCGACGTCGTCATTAACAATGCCGACCTGCGCATCGATACCTTCCGCGCTTCCGGTGCCGGCGGCCAGCACATCAACAAAACCGATTCCGCAGTGCGGCTGACCCATATCCCGAGTGGTATCGTTGTTGAATGTCAGGACGGGCGCAGCCAGCACCAGAACAAGGCCCAGGCCATGCGGGTACTGGCCGCGCGCATCATGGATGGCCAGATGCGCGAAAAGCAGGCCAAGGAAGCCGCGACCCGCAAAAGCCTGATCGGTTCGGGCGACCGCAGCGAACGGATCCGCACGTACAATTTTCCGCAGGGCCGCATGACCGATCACCGAATTAATCTCACTTTGTACAAACTTGATTTTATAATGGACGGCGATCTGACCGAGCTGACCAACGCGTTGCTGGCCGAGCACCAGGCCGAATTGCTGTCGCAGCTGGCGGATAATTAACCAGGCAACAATGTGCATCGTAATCGTAGCATTGCCACCGTTGATGCTGGGATTGCATCCCAGCCTACGATTCCAATAACCATTTCAGGTAATCCAAAACCATGAAAAAAACCCAAATCGCCTTAATCCTGACCGCCCTCGCCAGCCTGGCTCTGGTCGGGGCCGCCCTGTTTTTTCAGATCACCGAAAGAATGCTGCCCTGCCCGCTGTGCGTACTGCAACGCTACGCCTTCATTACACTGGCCATCGGCAGCCTGATCGCGCTGGGCAGCAATAACATGAAACGAAAAATCGGTACCAGCCTGGCGCTGTACGCCTCGCTCAGCGGTGCCGGCATCGCCATGCATCAGCTGTACGTGATCAGTCATCCCGACATTTCCTGCGGTATCGATAAAGTCCAGACCTTCGTCAACAACCTGCCGTTTGCAGACTGGCTGCCCCTCGTCTTCAACGCCGATGGCATGTGCGGCACGCCGTACGACCCGATCCTCGGACTGTCGATTCCACAATGGTCGCTGACCTGGTTTGTCCTCTTCACCGTCACACTGCTGCTGGTGCTGTTCAAAGGCAAACCGGCCGCACAGAAATAACCGGCATGCACAGCATCGCCAGGCAGCTCTCTACAACGCAGCTGCCTGCGCTGGAAGCACGCATGCTGCTCATGCATGTATTGGAAAAGACGCGCATCCAGCTCATCACCCAATCCGACTATGAACTCAGCAGCAGCGAACTGGAAGCGTATCAGTCACTGGTGCAGCGTCGCGTGCTGGGCGAACCGATAGCCTATCTGACCGGACAGCGCGAATTTTACTCACTCACTCTGCAGGTCACACCGGATGTGTTAATTCCACGCGCCGATACGGAACTGCTGGTCGATCTGGCGCTGCAGTATGCCCCGGCCCGATCCAGCCTGCTTGATCTGGGCACCGGGTCCGGCGCGATTGCCGTGGCGCTCGCGCACGAACGGCCCGATCTGCAGGTCTGGGCCTGCGACATCAGCAGTGCCGCACTGACTGTTGCGCAGCGCAATGCCGACGCGCACCAATGTAACATCAGGTTCCTTGTCAGCGACTGGTACGCCGGATTGCCCGACATGCTATGGGACACCATCGTTTCCAATCCACCTTACATCGAACAGCACGACAGTCACTTGGGCCAGGGCGACCTGCGCTTTGAACCGGTCGACGCGCTCACTGATCACGCCGATGGATTAACGGCCTACCGCAACCTGATTGCCGGTGCGCCGCAACGGTTGCTTGCGGGCGGCTGGCTGCTGCTCGAACACGGCTATGATCAGGCGCAGGCGGTACGCACGCTGCTGGCCACGCAGCGCTTTACCCAAATCCAGAGCTGGTGCGATATGAACGGCATCGAACGAGTCTCGGGCGCACAGTTAAAAACCTGACTGGCGTTGCCACAAGCCTTACGTTTTCAAGTAAAGTAATCGCACTTTATAGAAAGCAACTTCCATGCGCACCACCCAGGCCCTGTTTGTGCTGTTCAGTCTTGTTTTCTCAACCGCACTTCGCGCTGAACCGGCAGCAGCCGGCGCATTGGCTCACCCTCCCAAAATCTGCGTCGTGCTGTCCGGCGGCGGTGCACGCGGCTTTGCCCATATCGGCGTATTGCGTTATCTGGAACAGCATCACATACCGGTGCACTGCATTGCCGGCACCAGTATGGGCGCGGTAATCGGCGGGCTGTACGCATCAGGCATGACGGCTGATGACATTGAGCAGCGCATGAACGCCGTCAATCTGCGCGACGTGGCGCTGGACAACGTTGCGCGCAAAGACCTCACCCAGACATTGCGTGAGGATGACGAAAAATACCCGATTGCCGCCACCTTCGGCCTGGACAAAAACGGCATATCTCTGCCGCTTGGCGCCATTCAGGCCAACCAGTTTCTGCAGTTGCTGCACGACCTGACCGTTCATATTCCGTCCGACATTGCGTTCGACCGTTTGCCCATACCACTGCGTGTGGTTGCCACTGACCTGGAATCTGGCAACATGGTGGTGTTTGACAAGGGTCCGCTGCATATGGCAATTCGCGCCAGCATGGCCGCACCCGGCGTGTTTGCCCCGGTTGAAATCAATGGCAGGCTGCTCACTGACGGCGGACTGGTGCGCAATTTGCCGGTCGATATTGCGCGCAGCATGGGCGCCGACGTCATCATCGCAGTCAATATTGGCACACCGCTGTTACCCCGTGGGGATCTGAAAAGTTTTTTCAATATCAGCAAGCAGATGATGAATATCCTGACCGAACAGAACGTCAATGAGCAGAAAAAAAGTCTTCTGCCCACCGATGTGCTGATTGATCCGGACCTGGGTGGGATCGGGTTCATGGATTTTGACCAGAACGCCGCGGCCTCAGAGATCGGCTATCAGGGCGCTCTGGCCAACCAGGTCCAGCTTGCCGCACTGGAAATCCCGGCAGCAGATTATGAAGCCCAACTCAAGGCGCGTTCCGATCCGGTGTTAAAGCGCGTACGGATTGCCTTTGTCGAGGTGCACAGTACAGGAAAAATTCCGGCTGACGATATCAAGCGCCAGCTCAATATCCAGATCGGTTCGATTTACGATTCCGGATCGATCAACGTACGCATCACACCGTTGATTAATTCACGCCAGTTTGACGGTATCACTCAACGGCTGGTGCGGCATGGCGATGATTACGGTGTGGAGATCGATGCCACCGAACGCAGCTGGGGTCCCAATTTTGTACGCTTCGGGCTGGCCCTGGTATCCGGCTTTGAAGGTCAAAGCGGTTTTGAGCTGCAGATCGGACACCGCCTGCCCTGGATTGACGACAGCGGGCTTGAATGGCGCAACGATCTTGAACTCGGCACCATCAACGGCATTCGCTCCGAACTGCGCCAGCCGCTCACAGTAAGGGAAGGCGTCTATGTGGCGCCCTACATCAATTTGCAGCAAAAGCCGCTCAGACTGTATTCCGACAATACCCCGATTGCCGAATACAATCTCAATACCACCCAGGCAGGTCTGGATCTGGGTATTCCGATAGGTGACTATTCCAGAACCGGCGAATTGCGTACCGGCCTGATCGCCAGCCATTACAATCTGAATCCCAAAATGGGTGTCATCGTGACGCAGCAGAACGGCCAGCAGGTAACCACGTCCAATCTGCCCTGGGCCAAAATGAACGAGTACGCCTTCCACGCACGCTTCACCGCGGATCAGCTTGACACGCCGGTGTTTCCGCAGGATGGTTATCTCGTCGGTGCCGAACTGTTTGCCGGTATCAATCAGGATCAAAGCGATACCAAGGCCATCGAAACCCACAGTGATCTGCGTCCTTACCAGCAACTCACTTTCAATGGCACATGGGCACGCAGCGAAGAGGACCACAGTGTCAATCTGAGCATGTCGGCCGGCACGCGCAAACAGTCCGGCTCCCCCATACCCGGTATCGGTTTATCTCTTGGCGGGTTCCAGCGACTGACCGCCTATCAGCCGGACCAGTTCATCGGCAACTACCTTGTATACGGCAACGCCACCTATCTGTATCGGGCTGTACAATTCGGTCTGGCTGGCGAGGCGGCCTTTATCGGCACTTCGCTCGAAGTCGGCAACGCGTCCAGCGACAAATCTGAATTCGAATTATCCAGGCTGAAAAAGAGTCTGAGTGTCTTCGTCGGTGCCAACACCTTCATGGGACCGGCCCATTTCGGTCTGGCCGTTGCCCCGGCCGGCGCATTCAATCTGTTCCTGCAATTGGGCACGCCGTAGGCACGCCATAGGCACGCCGTAAAAAACCTGAGACCCACATGCTGAAAAAATTCTTCACCGTTGTCGCACTGACGATTGCCATAACAGCCCACGGGGCCAATCCGCAATTCGATAATCTGCTGGAATCGGACTGGCAATGGACCTTGAGTCACTCGCCGGAATTCGCCACCACGTTGGGCGACACACGTTACAACCACAAACTGACCAACACCACGCTGGCGGCCCAGCGCGTGGCGCTCCGGCATCAGCAGGACATGCTCAAAGAGGTACGCAAAATCAACCGTGCCACGCTGGTGGGACAGGATCTGATTTCATACGACCAGTTCATCTTTGAAAAACAGATGGCCGTCGATGCCGCGACGTTCTATCCGTACACGGTCCAGCCGGTGACGCAGCTCGACGGTATCCAGATCACCTTCCCGAATCTGGTCATCCAGACACCGTTTAACAACGCCTATGACTACCACAGTTACCTCGCACGGCTGCACGCACTGCCTGCCTATATTGACGGTCTGATCGAGCAGCTGCAGCAGGGCATGAAAACCGGCTGGGTCGCGCCCAAAGTGATTATTGCGCCGATCCCGGCACAATTGAAAAATCTGCGTTTGCATCTGTCTGAAAGCGAACTGGCCAAACCGTTCAGACACGTTCCCGACACCGTTCCCAAGCCCGACGTATTCACCAGGCTGGGCAACAAAGAACTCAATGAACATGTCGCCCCGGCGCTGCTGAAACTGGAAAATTTCATTGCCACCCAATATCTGCCGGCGTGCCGCGACAGCATTGCCGCCTCAGATCTGCCCGGCGGCATGGCCTACTACCAGTTTCTGATCAACGCCCAGACCACAACCAATTCCACCCCGCAGCAAATCCATGAGCTCGGTCTGGCTGAAGTCGCACGCATCCATCTTGAGATGCAGAAAATCATGGACAAGGTCGGGTTTAAAGGCAGCCTTGCCGAATTCAGCACGTTTCTGAATACCGACCCGCGCTTTTTTTATACCAGCCCGAACGAACTGCTCAGTGGCTTTGACACCATCATCGCGCGCATCGCTGCAGTCCTGCCGCGCGAGTTTGCCAGCCTGCCCAAGGCGCAGCCCGAAGTCAGGGCGCTGCCCATGCTCGGCGCGGAGCAACAGCCTTCGGCATCGTATCAACCTGGCTCGGATGATGGCAAAGTCGCGGGCTATTTTGCCGTCAACGTCTCCAATTTGAATACCCGTCCCAAATGGGAAATGGAAACGCTGGCCATGCATGAAGCGGTGCCGGGTCACCATCTGCAGATCAGCATCGCCAAAGAAGCCAGCGCGCTGCCCAGATTCCGCCGCAATGGTTCGTACGCCGTGTTCGAAGAAGGCTGGGCTCTGTATGCAGAAAGTCTGGGCGATGAAATGGGCATGTACAAGGATCCGTATTCCAAATTTGGCAATCTGAATGACGAAATTCTGCGCGCAGCGCGTCTGGTAGTGGACACCGGTATCCATGCGCTGGGCTGGACTCGCGCCCAGGCGATTGCCTACATGAACGACAATACCAGCAACCCGCCGGCTGACAATATCGTTGAAGTGGACCGCTATATCGCCTGGCCTGCCCAGGCGTTGAGTTACAAGATCGGGCAGCTGAAAATCAGGGAATTGCGCAACCGCGCCGCTGCTGCGCTGGGTGACCGATTTGATGTGCGCGCTTTTCACAACGCCATCCTCGACAATGGTCCGCTGCCGCTGTCGGTGCTGGAAACGCAGATCGATGCGTGGATCGCACAACAGCAAACCCCGCCGGCAAATTAAGGAGCTGTTATGTATCTGCCCAAAGCACATGAAGAACTCGATACAGACGTCATGCATGATCTGATCCGGCGTTGCCCACTTGGCTGCATGGTCACCAACGGCAAGCTGGGGCTGACTGTCAACCACATTCCTTTTTTGATTGATCCCGGTGTCGGAGAACACGGCATGCTGCGCGCTCATGTGGCGCGTGCCAATCCGGTCTGGCAGGAAGCCGGCGCCGAAACAGTGGCGATATTTCAGGGACCCGATGCGTATATCTCACCCAACTGGTATCCCAGCAAACATCAGACCGGCAAGGCGGTACCGACCTGGAACTATGCGGTGGTGCACGCGCACGGCAGGCTGCGTGTGATTGAAGACCGGGAATGGTTGCTGCAGCTCGTGACCGAACTGACCAACACCCATGAGCGCACTCAGCAACTGCCGTGGAAAGTCAGCGATGCGCCGCAGGATTATCTGGAGCGTATGCTGGAGATGATTGTTGGCATAGAAATGCCGGTTGAAAAACTGGTTGGCAAATGGAAGGTCAGTCAGAATCGCTCTGACTCTGACCGGGCGGGAGTGGCGGCCGGACTGGCTGCGCAGTCGGGGGGACTGGCCATGGCTGAACTGGTCAAGGTTAAAGCGGTTTGAGGCGTTTTTTTCATTCAGGCGGGAACGACGCTGGAAAAAGGTAAAATGCATGACCAGTGTCGGAACCGATCCCGCAGACAACAACCGCACGGACGGATTCGAGCTACATCTACAACATCATTTTCCAAAGGTCTCATCATGCCACTAGCCAGAATCAATGTATCCAGGGATATGTCATCCGAACAGGTGCGCGCTATTTGCGACGTCGTGTACGAATCCATGACCAGCGTAGCCAATGTACCGGCTCATGACAAATTCCAGATCGTAACTCGCCATGCCCAGGACGAATTGATCTATCCGGCTGAGGGTTACCTGGGTGTGACCTACACGCCGAAAATCGTATTCATCCAGGTGACCTGGAATGCGGGACGAACCACGGAGGTCAAAAAGGCATTTTATCGCGCCCTCGCCGACGGAATTCATGCCAATACCGGACTCAGGAAAGAAGACGTCTGGATCAGTCTTATCGATGTCAGCCGCGAAGACTGGTCATTTGGAAATGGCGAAATGCAATACGCTCCCAAATAACCTGTCCGTTCAGGATGCCTGCCTGGGGAAACTGACGGTAAATACCGAGCCGACGGACGGGCTGGACTCCACAATTAATGTTCCTCCGTGTGACTCGGTGATTTCACGCGAAATAAACAGAGCCAAACCGGAACTTGGTGATTGCTGATTCCCATGCCACGGTTTTGAGTGGTGCTGATTCCAGGGGTCGAAAATTGCCTTCAGTGATTCCGGATGGATAACCGGACCATGATTTCTTACCTGAACCGTAATCGCATCGGCGCTGCCACTTGCAGCAATCTGAACCGTGTTTATTCTCCCCCGATACAGTGCAGCGTAATTCAGCAGGTTTGCAAACACCTGTTGCAGGCGCTGGGCATCAAAGTCATCGAACAGTTCGCCTGATGTTTCCAATTCAAAATTGCAGTCCGGGTTTGATGCCCGCGCATCGTCAACGGCCGCCCCACAGATGGCGCCGATATCAGCCAGGCTGCGCGTTATCGGAATTTTCCCGCCGAGTTGTATTTGAGAGTACTGCAGCAAATCATTCACAATCGCACTCATGGTCGCAGCACTTTTTTTAACACGCGTGCCAATGACAAAGGTCCCATCCGTGCCTACATCAGGTCTGATCAGATAACTTCCCGCCACAGTCATGGTGGCCAGAGGACCTCTTAAATCGTGTCCCAGAACTGCCAGAAAAGTGTCTCTGGTGCGATTGGCCTGCTGGTGAAAGGTCAACGCGGACTCCGCCAAAGCCTTGTCGATGGCTTCGTTGAATCGCAGAATCTGTTCGGAGGTTCGTTCATTGCTGGATAAATTGTCCATCCATAATTTCAGTACGCTGGCGCGCATTGAGCGATATTCCGAAATAAGCTGGAGCATCGTAAATCCGGCCAACTGCCGTTCTGTACCATGCTCGCCTGCGGCAGTGTCGGTATTGGCTGCATCAGGCGCCAAACCTTTTGATTTGTCGTCCTTCTCTTTTGGAGTTTCACTGAGTTCGATTTCTTTTGCGACGCGTTCCAAAATCCTGTTTCCGTGGTCACGCAGTTCAATGCCTGACATGTTTTGCGAGGCGGGCTGCAGTGTTTTTGCAAAGGCGTCCCATTCAACGAGAATTTCTTCGATGTGGCTGAGTATAAAACTGGATAAATTCATGGGATGCATTGGTCTTCTTTCTGGAAAACCCGTCCCGCCCCTGCAGTCGGATTATGATGTCTGCCCTTGCTTCCGGCATGACAGGAAGGACGCATTCAATTGGTTTAATTCCAATCTCGGTTGACAGGTTGCACCAGGCGCTGGTTTGGTGTCGGTACGGCGCCGTACGAAGCATCATGAATAGCTAGTCCTACTGTGTCATGCAGTTTACTTCAACCACAACCGCACCGAATCCCAGGCCCGCCCAACGATGCTGGCCTGACTCACGCTCTCCAACGCCAGCACCGGAAATTCCGCCACCGCTTTACCATCGATCATCATCTTCATGGTACCAATCTGCGCATTGGCGGCGATTGGTGCGACCAGTGGATCCTTGCGTTCCAGCTGCGGCTTGATGCGCGCAGCACTGCCTTTGGGCAGCGTTACATACAGGTCCTGATTAAAGCCGATTTTGATCTGCGACTGGGTACCCTTCCATACTTCCGGATTGCCGATCGCCTGGTTTTTATCATACAGCTTGACGGTGTCAAAATTGAGGAAACCCCAGTTCAGCAGCTTCAGACTTTCCTGGGCCCGCACCTGGTCGCTGGTGGCACCGAGCACTACCGAAATCAGGCGCCGCTCGCCGGTTCCGTTAGGACGTTTGGCAGATGAAATCAGGCAGTAGCCGGCCGCATCAGTGTGACCGGTTTTCATGCCATCCACGGTCGGATCGAGCCACAGCAAACGGTTGCGGTTCGGCTGGGTGATTTTGTTATAAGTAAAACTTTTGGTTGAATAAAAGGTTTTGTAATACTCGGGGAAATCCACAATCAGATGCTGCGCAATGCGCGCCAGATCACCGGCGGTGGAATAGTTCTGCGGGCTGGGCAACCCATGCGCGTTGGCGAAATGGGTTTCTTTGAGTCCCATGCGTTCCACTTCACGGTTCATCAGCACGGCAAAGGCTTCTTCGCTGCCGGCTACGGCCTCAGCCAGCGCCACGGCGGCATCATTGCCGGACTGAACAATCAGGCCATACAACAGATCATTGATCGTGACCGGGGTTTTGGGTTCGATAAACATTTTGGAACTGTCCGAATCCACCTTCCAGGCTTTCACGGAAATATTCACGGATTGCGCCATGTTGAGCTTTTTATCGCGCAGCGCTTCAAACACCAGATACGCCGTCATGATCTTGGTCAGCGAGGCCGGTTCCACGCGCATGGCCGGATTTTCCGAGGCGATGATTTGATTGCTGGTGGTATCGAGCAGCAGCCATGAGCGTGCGGCAATGGTGGGCGCAGGCAGAGTTTGCGCAAGCGCCTGACCTGACTGGAGCAGTTGAGAAAGGCAGAGCAGAGTTAAAGCGAAATATTTTTTCATGGTGACAGATCAGATTTATAAAGTTCGGGTAGAAGAAATAAGATGCGTAGGCTGGGATGCAATCCCAGCATCAACGGTTGAAATGCTGGGATTGCATCCCAGCCTACGATTGGTTACCAAAGCGCCGTTACCAAGTCTTTTATATGGTGTAATTTACGGTGAAAAAAATGGTCCGCGCCCGGAATCACTGCCACCGGAATATCCAGTGGCCGGGTCCAGTCGAAGACATCGGCCAGCGGTATCGTGTCATCCTGCTCGCCGTGAATAATGATGGTGTCTGCCGGTACCGGTTCCATATCCCATTTGCCAGCCGCACTGCCCACCAGTACCAGACGCTGGGCCGGATTGCCGGCTTCCTGCATCAGACGCTGCAGACGACTTTGTACAAAAGTACCGAATGAAAAACCGGCCAGTGCTACCGGCAGTCCCGGATACTGGGTCTGCATGTGCTGCAGCAGAATAAGCATGTCATCGGTTTCACCGAGGCCATGATCATGCACGCCCTCGGATTGATCCACGCCGCGAAAATTCATGCGTGCTGCGACATAACCGAGAGACACGAAGGTGCGCGAGAGTGTTTGTGTCACCTTGTTTTCCATGGTGCCACCATACAGCGGATGCGGATGCGCGATCAGCGCGATGCCGACCGGTGCCTGGTCAATCGGCGTATTGACGGCGCACTGCATCTGGCCGCCACCGCCCTGAAGAAAAAATTGTCTGGTCTGTGCGTTCATGGGGCGTTATTCAGGGATTGGGAAGCCGCAATCGTTCCACGATGTTGCCATGGACCAGATGTGCGTCGATGATTTCATCGATATCATGCTCATCGACATAGGTGTACCAGATCCCTTCGGGATACACCACCAGCACCGGTCCGAGTTCGCAGCGGTCCAGACAGCCGGCCTGATTGATGCGGATTTTGCCGGGACCATTCAGATTCAGTTCCTTGATACGCTGCTTGGCATATTTCTGAATCGCTGGCGAACCGCAGTCGGCACAACTGGCACGACCGTCGTCGCGCTGATTCATGCAGAAAAAAACGTGGTGCTGAAAAAAAGGCTGGGGCATCGGATTGAATTTGATAAGGCGCTTTGAAGCCGCTATTGTAATCGCAATGAGACCGTAAAAAATGAAACGCGGCGCTTAATTACCATTAAGTCTTGCCTTTAAAATAAATAAGCGACCGTATTCGCTGAAATTGCGCCATAAAAGTAAAGGCCGTCAGGAATAAAACTGTTTTAGTCATGCTTTTTATCAATCAATAGTTTGGCGAACGCATTATTATTAGTCACAGGCTTGATAAATTAGGACTTACCCCAAGGTACACGGACCAATTCCGGGCAATGCACAACAACACAAAATCCTAATAGCAGATAAAATCGCTCACTTCGATCGCGCCGTCGGTCTGCACAAGGTTATTAAGGTCACATATGGTCCCACATTTAGTCACTGCCTTAAATGGCCCTTTACTTGATCTCGAAAAGAAAATACTGGAAGCAACGCCAGCCATCGAGCGCTGGTTTCGCCTGGAATGGCAGGAACATACGCCGCCGTTTTACTGCTCGGTTGATTTGCGCAATGCCGGTTTCAAACTCGCTCCGGTCGATACCAATCTGTATCCGGGCGGGTTTAACAATCTGGCGCCGGAAATGCTGCCACTGGCCGTGCAGGCCGCCATGGCGGGGATTGAAAAATACTGTCCCGATGCAAAAAACCTGCTGCTGATTCCGGAGCGTCATACCCGCAATACCTTTTATCTGCAGAACGTATCTCGCCTGGTGCAGATTTTCCGTCAGACCGGGCTCAATGTCCGTCTGGGCAGTCTGTCCGAAGAAATCAAGGAGCCGACCACGCTGGAACTGCCGGACGGTACCACCATCACGCTCGAACCGCTGGAGCGTTCAGCCAATGGCCGCCGGCTCGGTCTGGCCGGTTTTGATCCGTGCACGATTTTGCTCAACAATGATCTGTCGGCCGGCATCCCGGAAATACTCAAGGATATCCACGAACAGACTCTGCTGCCGCCGTTGCATGCAGGCTGGGCCGTGCGTCGCAAGACCAATCACTTTGCCGCCTACGATGAAGTGGTCAAGAAATTTGCCAAGATTATCGACGTCGATCCATGGATGCTCAATCCCTATTTTGGCAAGGCCTCGCAGATCAATTTCCACGAACGGATCGGTGAAGACCAGCTGGCCGCACAGGTCGATATGGTGCTGGGCAAGATCCGCAAAAAATACAAAGAGTACGGCATCAAGGAAAAACCGTTTGTCATCGTCAAGGCCGATGCCGGCACCTACGGCATGGGGATCATGACGGTGCGTGACGCCAGTGAAGTCAAAGACCTGAACCGCAAGCAGCGCAACAAGATGTCGGTCATCAAGGAAGGCCTGGAAGTCTCCGATGTGATTATTCAGGAAGGCGTGCATACCTTCGAGCAGATCAATGACGCGGTCGCCGAACCGGTGGTGTACATGATGGACCGGTATGTGATCGGCGGTTTCTACCGCGTGCATTCCGGCCGCGGCGTGGATGAAAATCTGAACGCGCCGGGCTCGCATTTTGTGCCGCTGGCCTTTGCCCAGCAACATGCCCTGCCCGACCTGCATGCCAAACCCGGCACGGCTTCGCCGAACCGGTTTTACATGTACGGTGTCGTGGCCCGGCTGGCCCTGCTGGCCGCCTCGCTGGAACTGGAACAGACCGATCCCAATCCTGAACTGTATTAGCCTAACCCGACCATCCCATGAAAATAGCCTTTCTGACCGACCCGCTGGCCGACTTTAACATTGCCAAGGATTCCACCTTTGCGATGATGCGTGAAGCGGTAAAACGCGGTCATGAAATTTATGCCTTCATGCCGGGTGATATGGCTTACGTGAATCAGCAGGTTGCAGCGCGCGTACACCGGGTACATCTGACCGGTACCGACGACTGGTACCGCACCGATCTGCCAAAGGAACGAAAGCTGACCGAGTTCGACCTGGTGTTGCAGCGCAAGGATCCGCCGTTTGACATGGAATATGTGTACGCCACGTATCTGCTGGAACTGGCAGAAAACGCCGGCGCACGCATCTTCAACAAACCGGGCGCAATCCGCAGTCACAATGAAAAACTCAGCATTGCACAGTTCCCGCAATTTACCGCCCCGACCATCGTCACGAAGGACGAAGAGCGACTGCGCGGTTTTCATGCCGATCATCACACCATCATTCTCAAGCCGCTCGACGGCATGGGTGGCGCCGGGGTTTTCAAGGTCGGACCGGACGGATTGAATCTGGGATCTGTCATTGAAACCTTGACCGATTGTGGCAAACGAACGATTATGGCGCAACGCTATATTCCCGAAATCAAGCAGGGCGACAAACGCGTGCTGCTCATCGGAGGCAAAGCGGTGCCGTTCTCGCTGGCGCGGATCCCGCAGGGAAATGAAATCAGGGGCAATCTGGCTGCCGGCGGACTGGGTGTGGCGCAACCGCTGACCGCCAGAGAAAAAGAAATTGCCGAAACGCTGGGACCGGTTCTGGCCGCACGTGGCTTGTTACTGGTAGGCTGCGACGTGATCGGGAACTTTTTAACCGAGATCAATGTCACAAGTCCGACCTGTTTTCAGGAAATTACCCTGCAAACCGGATTTGATGTGGCGGCCATGTTCATTGACGCACTGGAGCAGGTCTGACCGATGGTAGGCATACTCATTCTGGCGCACGCGCCGCTGGCAAGTGCTTTCGTCACGGCAGCTGGCCATGTGTTCAAAAGTACGCCGGATCATCTGGAGGCGATCGATGTGCAGCCCGACCAGAATACGGAAGAAGTCGTTGAGCTGGCCAAAGAAGCCGTCGCAAGACTGAATCTGGGCAGCGGTGTGCTGGTGCTCACAGATGTGTTTGGCGGCACCCCGGCCAATTGTTCGCAAAAGCTCGATGCACTCGATCATGTGGCCGTGCTGGCTGGCCTGTCACTGCCGATGCTGCTGCGTGCGCTGACCTACCGGCATGACAATCTGGATGTGGTGTTTGAAATGGCGCAGGCAGGTGCGCAGAATGGTGCAATTCGGATTGATAACCGAAAGAGAATTTGAAATCAAGAATCAATAACAAGAGGCAGAAATGATACAAACGGAACTGGAAATCATCAACAAACTGGGACTGCATGCACGCGCATCGGCAAAACTGACGCAACTGGCGACCAAATTTTCATCGGAAGTCTGGATCATGCGCAATAACAAACGGGTCAATGGCAAATCGATCATGGGTGTCATGATGCTGGCCGCTGGCAAAGGCAGTCGCATCACTCTGGAAATTACCGGTGCTGATGAACAGGAATGCGCCGCTGCCCTGACGACGCTGGTTGCGGAACGGTTTGGCGAAGGGGAGTAAAGGGTGAAGTAAAGGGCGGGGTAAACTTCAGCTGCTGTACCGAATAACTATTCAATACGGATCAACATGGCTTCTTTTACTATGCAGGGCATACCGGTTTCCCGCGGCATTGCAATTGGCCGCGCCCACCTGCTGCACCCTGCGGCACTGGAAGTGCGGCACTACCTGGTCGGTCAGGAGCAGGTTGAAGCCGAAGTGCAGCGGCTGCAAAAAGCCATAGGCCAGGCGGAACGCGAACTGCAAAAGATCTGGTCTGATCTGCCTGCCGATGCGCCGTCCGAACTGGGCGCATTTCTCGATGTACACTCCCTGTTTTTATCCGATCCGATGATCGCCCAGGCGCCGCTGGAAATTATCCGCACGCGCCACTACAACGCCGAATGGGCGCTGGTCACCCAGATCGATGTGCTGCTGGAACAGTTTGATGAAATCGAAGATGAATACCTGCGCGACCGCAAAGACGATATTTCCCAGGTTGCCGAACGGATTTTAAAACTGCTGACCGGCACCGCAACCACACTGCCGCAACAGGTCGGCGTGGATGAACAGAATACCCACATGATCGTGGTAGCGCGGGATATTTCTCCGGCTGACATGATGCAGTTTCAGGATTCTGCGTTCGTCGGGTTTGTCACCGATGAAGGCGGGCATAATTCCCACACCGCACTGGTGTCACGCAGCCTGGGCATTCCGGCCGTGGTCGGTATGGGCAATGCCAGCAAACTGATCCAGCAGGATGACTGGCTGATCATCGACAGCGAAGCGGGTGTGGTGGTGGTCGCGCCGCAACAGATCATTCTCGATGAATACCGCGACAAGCAGCAGATTATTTTCAAGCTGCGCAAAAAACTCACCAAACTCAAAAAAACCTCGGCAGTCACCAAAGACGGCATTCCTATCGAACTGCTGGCCAACATCGAATTGCCGGAACATGCCGTTGCGGCTACCGAAGTCGGCGCGGCCGGCGTCGGCCTGTTCCGGTCCGAGTTTTTATTCATGGGCAGGAATGGCGTGCTGCCTTCCGAAGAAGAACAGTTTGAAGCCTACAAGGCGACCGTGCTGACCATGAAAGGCCGGCCGGTGACAATCAGAACGCTCGACGTCGGTGCCGACAAACCGCTCGATGAAGCCGATTCCGGCACCCTGAATCCGGCCATGGGTCTGCGCGCCATCCGTTACTGTCTGGCCGAACCGCAATTATTTCTGACCCAGCTGCGCGCCATTTTGCGTGCCTCTGCGTTTGGCAAAGTGCACATTCTGATTCCGATGCTGTCGCATTCCTTTGAAATTGACCAGAGTCTGGCCATGCTCGACCAGGCCAAAAATCTGCTGGCGTTTCAGGGTATCGCGTTTGACCATGACATCAAGGTAGGTGCCATGATCGAAGTGCCGGCGGCCGCCCTGTCGCTGCCGATGTTTGTCAAAAAAATGGATTTTCTGTCGATCGGCACCAACGATCTGATCCAGTACACGCTGGCCATCGACCGCGCCGATTATTCGGTGGCGCACCTGTATGACGACGTGCATCCGGCGATTCTGCAACTGCTCGACATGACCGTGAAAGCCGCCAACAAGGCCGGCATTCCGGTGTCGATCTGTGGCGGTATGGCCGGCGACCTGAAGCTGACCCGACTGCTGCTGGGCATGGGTTTCAGAACCCTGTCCATGCCGCCGGCGCAGCTGCTGGAAATCAAACAGGAAGTGATGAATATGGATCTTTCCGAATTCCAGGCCACCATCAAAAAAATCCTGCGCAGTTATGATCCGGATGCGATTGCCGAGGGCATTCGTGCCTTGCAGTCACTTTAAAAATCCGACACCCGATGCCTGAATCTGATTAACCCCATCAATTCATTGGTGGTCACCTTCACTTTTCAGATCAGGAATGAAAATGGGTAAATAAACGGTTTGTTTTTACCCATCACTGTTCACCGCACCGCCAGCGTATAGCCCACATTCGTTTTTGGAATGTCGTACACCCCATAGTCACAGCTGAACACGGTCCAGGCTTCGCTGGTATTGGCCGCATCAGTGCTGGAAGTCCAGTAATACTGAAACTGAACAAAGTTGGCAAAAACCGGAGCGCGCGCCATGACGCCGGCAATCGTGCTGGTAAAGTTTTCATCCAGCCAGTCCGCCTGGTTGTTTTGTGACCGGTCCGCCAGAGACTGCATTTCATTGCGGTTCGGCATGCGCCAGCTGCCGGCTGCGGACGCGTCACTCAAACCACACTGACCGCTGGCCAGCATTTTCACCGCAGCAAGCGCGCCTGACCAGGTCTGACTGATACAGTCGGCCTGTTTGAGCCAGATCAGTCCGGTGAGCGTATCGGTGACCGTACCGTTGCCATTGTCCTGCATGCGCGGCGCAGGCAGCGGTGTGCCGGCTTCGATACTGCCGTCGTCACCTTTGGCTGACTGAACGTAGGCACCGGTAGCCTGTAACTGGATTGCGCCGGATCCACCTGTGCCCCTGACCGCCCACACTCCATTGACTGACGATGCGATGACGTTATTCTGTGCATCGTTGATATAGCGACCGTCACCAAGCCGTATGGTCCAGGCCTCGGTGCTGCCGGCCACGCCGCCATAATAAGGTGTGGAACTCCAGTAAATGCCATTGGAGACATGGACATAGGGATGGCCGGCATTCAGCGCCGGATTGGTGGCTGACACATCCACCATGCTCTCGAGTTCAATGATGTTGGGCAGCCGCCATTGACCCGCAGCTGATCCATCGGACAGACCGCAGCTGCCGTTGGCCAGCGCACTGACTTCGGTAATGGCCGTACCCCAGACGGCCGGGGCAAGACAGCCGGCATCTTTGAGCCAGACCAGTCCGGTCAGATGATCGGTGACGCTGCCGTTCAGATTGTCGGTAAAGCGACTGACCGGCCAGGCCACACCCCGGTGTTGATCGGCATCGTCACCTGCGGCATAACTGACCAGCTGACCGGTGGCACCCAGACTGACCAGCGGGTTGCTGCCGTTGTAGGCATTGAAATTGGCGCCGGTTACATTGTTGTTGGTCACCGCATTGAAATCGATGGTGTTGTAAATCATGCCGGAGGCATTCACGTTGGCAAACATGCCGGTAAAGTCGGCGCGGGTGACATTGGCACCGGTTGCGGTCTGCCAGTTATGCGGGGCCGGGTTCCACACATAGGCACTGCGGTCACCGTTTGGATTGCTGGCCATGAATGGATTAAATCCATAACCGGTCTTGCTGGCAACCAGGCTGAAATTGCTGATGCAGCTGCAGCCGGTAGAAAAATTCGCGATGCTGTAATTACCGCTGGCGTCACTGGTCACCTGAGCAAATATTTTGCTCGGATTGGTGTTGTTGCTGTAGGCCGTAATGGTTGCGCCAGCCAGCGGGGCATTATTGAACAATACCGTACCGCTGACCGTATCCGGAACTGGTCCGCCATTGGCTGGACCGGTCGCGTTGACCGTGCTGCCACCGCCACCGCCGCAGGAACTCAGTAAAACCAAACCAATTGCTGCCACTATCAGGGTCAGTTTATTCATAGCATCACTCTTCTATTTACCAATCAGCAACCAATAATTTCCGGTAGGAAATTCATTCTAGTATCAACACATTGAAAATGTCAGGAAGTTTTACAAACAGGGGTAATCCCGGATATATTTATTGTTTCGACAATGAGACTGTGCGGGTTTTCCACAATTCACTATCTGGAATATGAATCCTTTCGCCTTCCGCTCCGATGCCGCCACGCTGGCTGATTCAGTCAGAAAAATTCTGCCTGCTGCAGGACTGGGCCTGCTCCTGCTGGGGGTCTCGCAGGTGAGTGCGCAGGACAGCAGTTCTGGCGTGGCCATGAAAATGACAGAGCATCTCAATGAGGTGGTTGAACAGGGTGTGGCCACGATGCATCAGCTGCAGCACAAGGTCAGCGTGCCTGCAACACCGACAGCGCCTGTCAGGCCGGTCGTGACCAAACTGAAGATGGACAAAATCAATTCGCGCTTCGTGGAAAAGCAGGATGAAATTTTTGACCGGATTTTTCATCTGACCTGGGCACGCTGCAGTCTGGGGCAGCACTGGGTCAACAACAAGGGATGTGTGGGCAAAGTGCGTCAATATACCTTTGATCAGGCACTCGACATCATCAACGCGCGCGCCGGTGAAGACGACAATGCACAGTGGCGCATTCCGACCCGCACCGAACTGGCCACCCTGCTCGACCGCACCAAACGCAATCAGCTGGAAATGCTGGCAATCGACAGCGTGGCCTTTCCCGGCATGGATCTGGACAAACTGATGTACTGGAGCAGCGACGAAGAAAACAATTCGTTTGCCTGGGCCGTCCTGTTTATCGATGGCGGCGTACCGGGGATTCTGTATCGCAGTCATCGCTACGCGATCCGGCTGGTGCGCACTGCGGGTTAACGATCAAATTCTTCCAACCACCACAAATTGATAGTATCATTAAACAGTATCAAAAGATGAATAGCAAACACGATAAAACGCTGCATGAAATCTTCTCTGAACCTGTCAGCAATGCTATACCGTGGCGAAAGATTGAAGCACTTTTTGTCGCACATGGCGCAATGGTTATCGAAGGTAACGGTTCAAGAGTGCGGTTTGAATTGAACCATGTTGTAGCCACATTTCACAGGCCCCATCCAGAAAAAGAAGCAAAGCGTTATCAGATACGTGATGCAAGAGAATTTTTAATTAAAGCGGGAGTTAAATCATGAACGCCATGACCTATAAAGGCTATTTGGCAAAAATTGAATATTCCGATGAAGACGAATTATTCACCGGTCGACTTGCAGGAATTAACGATGTTATTGGATTTCACGGCGCTTCGGTGGCCGAACTCAAAGCCGCTTTCATTGACGCCGTTGAAGACTATTTAGACACCTGCAAAAAACTGAAAAAAAAACCTCAAAAAACCTATTCAGGAAAATTTGTGGTGCGCATTGAGCCCGAGATACACGCAAGAGCGGCCATCGCCGCAGAAACCGAAGGCAAGAGCTTAAACGCCTGGATAGGTGATGCGATTATCGAAAAGCAGCTCACGCATGCCTGATGAATTCCGGCATCACACCGGCGTTATTCCATTTCAATATTAATTTTCACTTCCGGCTTTTCCAGTTCCTTGCTCATAGCGATGAGCATCAGAATATCCTGATACACCGACAGTTCAAAGCCGACCCGCTCTCCTTCGCGGTCATCAATGAGCAGCGACTCCAGAAACGGCAGGATATAGTTGGTATTCCAGAACGCGGTGAGCTTGCTGGTCAGATGCTCGAAATCACACAGGAATTTAATGGCATCCGGTTTGGGCGATTCACTGTATTCCAGAATGTTGGAATTGAATTTCTGTTTGAAGCGGGTGCGCAACTGATTGTACCGGTCGCGGTTCTCCACCATGCGATATAAATCCAGCAGCAGCAACCACATCACCGGCGTGGAGGGGTTGTCATTCATGCTTTGCGGCTCGAGAATTTCAATGGCGCGCTGCGGGTCTTTGATCGACAGCCAGAATTCGGCTTCCTGCATCGCATCTGAAATTTCTTCGATATGAATCGACTGTCCTTCCCGGTTGGCAAACAGGTTGAAGGCACTGGGAACCGCAGCATTTTTCGCCTTGCCGGTGTCCACAGAAGCCATGCGGGCTGCGGCCAGATTCTGATCCGGATTCAGGCTGGACAGATAGCTGCTGACCTCCTGCTCGCGCACCACCTCGGTCGCCACGTCCAGCTTGACCGGGGCATCTTCGCCGACAGACTCAACAGGCGAACGGTCCTCGATGGCAACCGCCTCAACCTGAGGTTTGCTGCGCCGTTCAAACGATCCGGCCGACCAGTTCTGTTTTTCTGCGCGCCGCGCTTTTCTGAGCATCACAATCAGCACGGTGACCACCACCGCAAACAGCAGGATGACCAGGGCATTCAGAATGAGGAGCAGCATCGGCAGGGTCTGCTGTTTCTGATCCTTGAGCTGGACATCCATTTTCAGGCGCAGCAATTCACTTTCCAGACCTTGCACGCGCTCCTGTTCCTTCTTCAAATCTTCCTGAGTCGCAATCAGATTGGATTCATCGCGCATCATTTTCGCAAACGTTTCTTGTGCCGATTTATTTTCTGCAGCACGCTGCTGCTCCAGAGTTTGCGCAGTCTGTGGCACCGATTTGCCGGCAGCTTCAACCGGAGTACGGATTTCCTCATTGCTGACTTTCAGCGAATCTTTGTGCAGCGTCACATTACTGCCTGGTTTTGGCCTGGCCTGTTTGGCGTTATGACTGGGCATCTTCCTGCCGGTCTCAGCGTCTTGCTGAGCCGATTGCGGATTGATACGGTTCGGTTTGATTAACGGTGTCGTGGGTTGGGGCGGTTGTGCGGCGTCTTCTGCATTCACCTCTGCCTCTGGGATGCTGGAAACGGGAGAGGCCATTTCCACATAATCGAGCAACAGCGGATAAACCCGCTGCATGTACCCGTCGCACACCAGCTCCACAGTCAGCGTCACGGCCGGTTCGGCGATCAGTTCGGTGGTCGTGAGTCTGAGCTGGAAGGTAGTTTTATCGGAACGGGCCGTATCAAACGCGATACGCGGCTTGGCCAGCAGCGCGCCTTCAATGGTTTCTATTTTTGCCCTGAAACAGCTGGCCACCATCAGATTGGGCGAAATGCCCTGAACCGCCACACTGGCCCGAAAGGCTTCGCCCAGATTGGAACGCAACTGTGCTTCACCCAAATCCATCGCACCTGCGCCGACAGAAAATAACACCAGGGGTAGAAAGAGAAAAATATTATTATTTTTAATAATGCACTCCTCAGTGACGTCCGCCATTTCGTCAAATGATGACTTCATTCTGCAGTGCAGCATGGCGGGTAAACTTACGCAGCCGATCGTGTTACATAGTTTTACACTCTTTCCGATTATAAACATTCAGCGAGCAATATCAACAATCCGGCCGATTCTCGATTGAAATATTGCCCGCTTTTGACGGATAACAACGATGCCACCCTTGTATTTTGGTGTTTTCCCAACGGATTTGACACGAAGCAGTGCTAAATGACCTGCCGGCTCATGCGCGACATCGGCACTTTGACACCGCTGGAGGTCGCAATCATGAGTCGTTCGAGCACCAGAAAGCCCCTGGCAAAGTACATCGGTTCTCCGGATACCGTAGACATGAGTTCCAGTTTTTTGAATCCGGCGCGCTTGGCACTTTCGTTACTCAGTTCAAGAAGCGCACTGCCGATTCCCTGATGCAGAAAATCGGGATGGGTATACATGGCCCGTATGCGCGCCGCTTCTTTTAACGGGTCCAGTTTTCTGGCACTGCGTCCGGTGGTATGGTCGCCGCCAAACAGAGTGGCCCGATTGCTCCAGCCACCGCAGGCAACGATCTGGTTGTTATGCTCGGCGACATAGTAGGTGGCATCGTCGATCAGCTGGGAATCGACCCCCATGAGTTCAAACGATGCCTCGACCTGCTCGGGTTTGAGGTATTCGCCAAGGTTGATGGTGATGCTCAGTTTCATGAGCTCAACCAGTCGGCCCAGATCATTGATTTCGGCCAGACGATATTGCACTTCTTTTTTTTCAGTCATGTTTTCAGGTCTCCAAAAAAGTTAAAAGTGGACGTGGGATCGTATCCGCATTTTCAATTTCAGTTTCAATCGCACGTCACTTTATGATCATCAGAAAACCGTTAAGTTCCAGACATAAAAAAAATTTCTACATTTCTCCAACATAGTTGCCCGGAGCATCACACAAGGCAGGCAGGGCAGTCGAACCTGGCGCGCGCGCCTTGACCGCGGTTCCGGACTGTGCGTCCAGCCATGCGGTCAGTATCGGCCACCAGGAACCTTCCAAACGCCGTGCGGCCGCGGCCCACCTGTCCGGATCCTGATATTTGCTCGTGTCATAGCAATAGTGCCGGTGCGCATGACCCGGCTCACTGACAATGCCGGCATTGTGTCCGCCGGAGGTCAGCAAAAACGTCACCGGTGCATCGACCGCGAGTTTGATTTTATGCACCGAGCGCCACGGCGCAACATGATCATTTTCAGTGGCCACCACAAACAGGGGTACCGCAATATCACCCAGCGCGATTTTGCGCCCGGCAATTTCATACCGTCCCTCGAACAGATCATTGTTTAAGAACAGGCTGCGCAAATAACTGCTGTGCATGCGGTACGGCATGCGCGTGGCATCGGCATTCCAGGCCATCAGGTCGGTCATGGGAGTGCGCTTGCCCAGCATATATTGCTGCACCAGCGGCGACCAGATCAGATCGTTGGAACGCAGCATCTGGAAAGCGCCGGCCATCTGTTTGGTATCCAGATACCCCTTTTCCCACATCATGTCATCCAGATAGCTCAGCTGAGAATCATCGATGAACAGCATGAGCTCACCGGCTTCGGTGAAATCAGTTTGCGCCGCCAGCAGGGTCACGGAATGCAGCATCGGGTCCGCTTCGTGTGCCAGCCAGGCCGCGGCAATCGCCAGCAGCGTGCCGCCCAGACAATAGCCCATGGTGTTGATTTTGCGGTTGGGAATAATGCTGCGTATGGTTTTTAGCGCGTCAAGAATACCCAGCTGCAGATAATCATCCATACCCAGATCGCGATCCGACTGGTCGGGGTTGTGCCAGGAAATCATGAACACCGTGTGACCCTGATCAACCAGATATTTCACCAGCGAATTATTGGGCGACAGATCGAGTATGTAATATTTCATGATCCAGGCCGGCACGATCAGCAGCGGCTCGGCATGCACTTTGGGGGTGCTGGGCGTGTACTGGATGAGTTCGATCAAATGGTTGCGGTACACCACCTTGCCGGGCGTGATCGCCACTTCGTGACCAGGCCTGAACTTCTCTACACCGACCGGGCTCTTGCCACTGATGGCGTGCTGGGCGTCTTCCAGATAATTCTGCCAGCCGCGCAACAGGTTCATGCCGAATTCTTTGCGGGTCGCTTCCTGCACCAGCGGATTGGTCAGTGCAAAATTGACCGGAGAAACCGTGTCGAGCAACTGGCGCGCCACAAACGCCACCACATCTTCATGATGCTGCGACACCCCTTCAATACCGGTCGTGGCGTTGTGCCACCACTGCTGCTGCAGCAAAAAAGTCTGGGCATACAGATTGAACGGCCACTGTTTCCAGGCGTCTTCCTTGAAACGATTATCCTGCGGCAGCGGATCGATGGCCGGTGGCGTGGCAGGATCGACCAGCACACCGCGCACATAATTCATCAGCCTGGCATTTTTGCGGGCACTTTTCCCCAGCAGGCGCACCTGCTTGGCCGGCGACATGGCCAGATGCGTGGCCCAGTCCATATAGGCCTGCATCAGGCTGGCAGGAGAAATGCCAAAGGTCAGCCGCGCCATGTTGGCGTGGATGGTGCGGTCGATTGCACTGGGGGGTTCGATGTCTATCGTTGTATTCGGTTCGCTCATTTTTGTTCCATTTCCCGGCATTGCAACCGTTGATGCTGGGATTCCATCCCAGCCTACGACGCCCTTCGTTTCGCAAGCGAGGTGCATGCGCCTCGAAACCCCTGCTTCACTCCCAGCCTGCAAGACCTTTCACGGCAGTGGCACGACGGCCCGATTGCGCGCCAGCAGCAACGCAATCGCACACGACCCCAGACGCGACATGGTTTTATCGGCGCGACTGGTCAGAATAATCGGCACGCGCGCGCCCAGTACGATGCCGGCCATGTCGGCATCGGCCAGATATTCGAGCTGCTTGGCCAGCATGTTGCCCGCTTCCAGATCCGGCACCAGAAATATATCGGCCACCCCGGCCACACTGGAAACGATGCCCTTGGTTTTGGCCGCCTCGGCAGACACCGCATTGTCAAACGCCAGCGGCCCATCCAGAATCCCGCCGGTAATCTGACCGCGTTCGGCCATCTTGCACAGCGCTGCCGCATGCAGGGTCGAAGGAATGGTCGACGTCACGGTTTCCACGGCAGACAGCAAGGCCACGCGCGGTTCGGCAATGCCCAGCGCATGCGCCAGATCAATGGCGTTCTGAACGATGTCGCGCTTTTCTTCCAGCGTCGGAAACAGATTCAGGGCCGCATCGGTAATGAACAGCGCGCGCGGATAGCTCGGCACATCAATGGCAAACACATGACTCATGCGCCGCTCGGTACGCAACCCGCTCTGGGCATGGACCACCGCCCCCATCATTTCATCGGTATGCAGCGCGCCTTTCATGAGCGCTTCGACCTGGCCGGTGCGCGCCAGATCAACCCCCAGCTGGGCCGCAGCATGACTGTGTGCCGTTGGCATGAGTTCATACGGCGCCAGATCAATGCCGGCCAGCGCTGCTGCCTGGCGGATTTTGGCTTGCGGGCCGATCAGCACTGGAATGATCAGACCGGCTTTGGCCGCTTCCACCGCACCGATCAGCGATACCGTATCGACCGGATGGATCACGGCAGTGCGGATCGGCTGCATCCCTGCCGTCATTTCAATGAGACGGTGATAGCGCTGCCCCTTGATGTGCAGCTGGGCCTGCGGCATGACGATCCGCTCCCGCGCAATTTTTTCAGTTGGGGCAATCACGTCGGCCTGCCCCGTGATGATCACCATGCCCTTTTGATTGATGACTGTGCAGTCCAGCGTGACGCCATGGTTTTTTTCATTTTTGGCCACCACCTTGACCACGGCCGTGACGGTATCGCCCACACCGACCGGTGCCAGAAAACGCAGTGACTGATTCAGATAAATCGTGCCCGGGCCGGGCAGCTCGGTGCCCAGCAGCGTGGAAAACAGCGCCCCGCCCCACATGCCGTGTGCAATCACCTTGTGGAACATGTCGCTCTTGGCATATTCCGCATCCACATGGGCCGGATTGACGTCCCCGGACACAATCGCAAACAGCTCAATATCCTGTACGGTGAGCGTGCGTACCAGGCTGGCGGACTCGCCGATGCTGATTTCAGCGAAGGTGATGTTTTTTATTTGATCCATGGCTGCATTTTTAACCTAACGCCGCATTCGGAGAAACTTTCCCATAGCAACTGTGCGCCAATAACCACAGTGACTCATTGATTCTGATCAATTATTGCCAGTTCAGAATCCGGTCCGGCAACCACGGGATTGCTCTGTTCAATCATTGCGGATTTTTCGATTGGTTTTTTGTTTATTGCCAAACAGGGTCGGTTTTTTCACGGATCGATTCTGTAAGACAAACTCTGTTTTTTTGGGGAAAAATTACGCGGTTTTTACGCGGTTTTCCCTCCGAAATTTTCCGTAAAGAAATAAAAACTGGCGTCAAATTAATTTTCTGATTGAAATATTTATTTTCGTAAATCCATTTTAAAAACAAGGACTTAAACTGACTTTTCTCTATGGAAAGCATTTAAATAAAAACAATTAATTTGTCAAAACAATTAATTAATTCAATGGTCAGCCCACATTGTTAAAAAAAATTAAGGTTATTAAAATCGCCGAACTACGTGATTACACGTAGATCAGATTTCGTCTTACACCTATCCATTCACTTTTAAGGACTTACGCCAATCTGCCCCAGCGGCGTTGACCGTAACGTTAACGATCTTAATCAGTCCGTTGCTGATGCATGTTGAAATCTGTCCGCTATGCGGCGCGCCAGCGCTGCGCTCAGGGGAGAATCACATGAATCGTCACGGATCGCTCAATCGCATATATCGTCTGGTGTGGAGCCAGGTCATCAACAGCTGGGTTGCCGTTGCAGAAAACGTCAAGGGACGCGGCAAGGGCAAGAACACAGCGCGAAAACTGGTGGCCTCTGCACTGGCGCTGTCAGCGGTGACGTGGTTGATGCCAGAGGCGATTGCCGGGCCGGTGTCAGTGTCAGGGGTAAGCAAACTGCTCTCTGGCCCGGCCAGCGTGACGCAGAGCGGATCGGTCACCACCATCACCCAATCCACCCAACTGGCGCTGCTGAACTGGAACGGGTTCAATGTTCCCGCCGGTCAGACCGTTGACTTTACCTACAAAAAACCGGGTGTCAACTTTGTGTCGGTCGACCTGATCAGTGGCAACAATGGCAGCAATATCCTCGGCACCCTCAATGCGCCAAACGGTGAAATTTTTCTGATCAATCCGAATGGCATTTATTTTGGCAAAGGTGCGCAGGTCAACGTCGCTGGACTGGTGGCTTCTGCATTGGGTACAACCGGCACTGACAGCAGCGGCATGCATTTCAGCGGCACCGGCAGTGTGGTCAATCACGGCACCATTACTGCCGGCAGCCATGTGGTTTTACTGGGCAGCAGCGTGACCAATGACGGCAGCATTTCCACAGCACCACTGGGTACGATTATTCTGGGTGCCGGCAACAACGCCACGCTGAGCCTGAACAACTCGCAGGTCAGTCTCAAAATTGATGGCAGCACCGTACAGAATCTGATCAGCAACGGCGGATTGATTCAGACCGATGGCGGCACCATCATTCTCACAGCCGGGGCCGCCAGCAAACTGATGTCCAGCGTAGTCAACACCGGCGTCATTGAGGCGCGCACTGTGGGCACCAACAACGGCACAATCTCGCTGCTGGCCGATATGCAAAGCGGTGCCGTAACTGTGGGTGGCACGCTCGACGCCAGTGCGCCGAATGGTGGCGATGGCGGCGCGATCACCACGAATGCCTCGCAGGTTCATGTTGCCGACGGTGCCAAAGTAACGACACTGGCCACGAATGGCAAAACCGGCAGCTGGATCATTGATCCGCCCGACTTTACAGTTGCCCCATCGGGCGGTGATGAAACCGGTGCGCAACTCACCACCGCTTTGACCCAGAATAATGTCACCCTCACCTCCGGTCAGGGCACGAAGAACATGTATGGCAACGGCAATATCAATATCAACGATGTGGTGAGCTGGAGCACCAATACACTCACCCTGCAGGCCCAGGCCAATATCAACGTCACCCAGCCCATGTATGTCACTGGCTCGGCCGCTCTGTCGATGCAGTTTGGACTGGCAAATGTCAACGCCAACAACCCCGGCTCACTGAACGTCTACGCGCCGATCAACATCAACACCACCAACCCCCTGGCTTATACGGCACAGCAGGGTTCAGACGGCGCTTTGATCAATTACACCGTCATCAACAGTCTCGGTGCGCAAACTGACGCAAACTCGTCCACCCCACCGCCAGTACCGACACTGCAGAGCATGGCGACCAACACTGAAGGTAACTTTGTATTGGGCAGTAATATTGATGCCTCCGGCACCTCTTCCTGGAACGGCGGTGCAGGCTTTACGCCGATAGGCAACCCAACGAGCAGCAACTTTACCGGCCAGCTCGACGGTCTGGGACACACCATCTCCAACCTGTTTGTCAGTCAGCCCGGCGCGTCCAATATGGGCCTGTTCGGCATGATCGGCTATAACTATAGCGTGAACAATTCCGGCGTGGTCAGGAATCTCACCCTGAGCGGCGCGAATATCGCCGGCAGCAACCAGGTCGGCGCTTTGGCTGGCGCAATCAGCGGTGGCGCAGTCGTCAGCAATGTCAATATCGTTGGCGGCTCCATTTCAGGCAATAACATGGTGGGCGGTCTGGTGGGACTCAACGCCGGCAACATCAACAACAGTAGTTCCAGCGCCTATGTTGCCGGTTATGGATCCGTCGGCGGGCTGGCAGGCTCCATTACGATAGGCACGGTCAATAACAGTTCTTCAACCGGTCTGGTCAGCGGTTATCAGGACGTCGGCGGACTGGTCGGCCTGAGCAACGACTTGATCACCAACAGCTACGCTGCGGGTGTGGTCAAGGGAACAGAACACGTGGGTGGACTGGTCGGACAGTTGGTTTACGGCACCATCAACAACAGTTACAGTACGTCCTATACCAGCGGACAGGATAAGGTTGGCGGCCTGGTTGGTTACTCACCGCAAGGCACGATCGCCGATTCCTACTCACTGGGCTCGGTGTCGGGTTCAACCTACGTCAGTGGTCTGGTTGGTTACGCGACAAACAGCCACATCAGTTACACCTATACCGCTTCACCGGTAAATGGACCCACGAATACTTCCGATCCCAACTACGGTGCGTACGACGGTGCGATTGGTGGAGGCGGCAACAACACAGTCACCAGCAGTTACTGGAACAGTACCATCAACCCCCAATTCGGCCCGAATGACACTCTGACGGCATTGGGCAATATCGGATTGACCACCAATGAAATGCAATCCGCCAGCAGCTTTGCCAATTTCAATTTCGTTACCGCCCCCGTGCCTGGCAACACCGGCAACAACTGGGTGATGGTCAACAGTGATGGCTCGCTCGCGGCCAACGGCAGCGCCACCGGCAACGGCGCGACTTATCCGATGCTGGCTTCGGAATATTCCACCAACATCACCAACGCCCATCAATTGCAGCTCATGGCACTGGCGCTCAATGCCGACTACACAGTGACCAACAATATCAATGCCTATAACACGAATACTGCCGGCGGCAATCCGGATGTGTGGAGCATCCAGAGCAGCACCCCAAGCCCGACCCAAAGCGGCTTTGTGCCGGTTGGGAGTACCCAGGCACCATTTACCGGTACCCTCGACGGCCTGGGCAATGCCATCATCAGCCTGACTTCCACCTTCCCGCAATACAATGTAGGTCTGATCGGCGTCATTGGCAGCACCGGCACAGTCAAAAATATCACCTTGGCTAACGCCAATATCAGCGGTGCCGCCGATGTCGGCGCACTGGCCGGTGCCAACTATGGCACCATCAGCAACAGCAGCGCAAACGGTACGGTCAGTGGTAATACTGTCGTGGGTGGGTTGGCGGGTTTGAATAACAGCGGCACGATCGTCAACAGCAGTTCCGGCGGCACTGTCAGCGGTACCGGCCGTGGGACCGACATCGGCGGACTGGTTGGCTATTCGCAAAGCGGCACATTGAGCGGCGATTCTTCCAGCGCTACCGTGTCGGGAATCCGCTACATTGGCGGCATGATCGGATTTTCAACCCAAGACACGATCTCCGCCTGCAGCGCCAGCGGTGCGGTGACTCAGGTCGGAACCAAAGGAGGAGGTAACGGTGGGGGACTTATCGGGTCTAGCCTGGGAAGTTCAATCAGCGACAGCCACGCCAGTGGCTTGGTTACGGGAGACGGCAATGATATTGGCGGTCTGGTCGGAAGTTCGGAACTATCCGTGTTCAACAACAGCTCTTCAAGCAGCAACGTCGTATCAACCAGCACCGGAAACTACGATATCGGCGGTCTGATTGGTTACTCCGCTGGCGACCAGATTGACTCAATTGACCCGACCAGCGCAACTGGCACAATAGGCTTAATTGGCACGGCAGGCAGCTGTTTTGCCACCGGCAATGTCACTGCCAACGGGGCATACAATGTCGGTGGTCTGGTGGGCCTTTCAGCCATCTCCACCAGAAACGGGCCTGTTGCAACTACCATATCCAACAGCTACGCGACCGGCGCTGTCAGCGGCTCGAGTAATGTGGGTGGTCTGGCTGGACAAAATTATGGCTATATCAGTAACAGCTCAGCGACCGGCAGTGTTACCGGGAATCGATTTGTCGGCGGTCTGTTTGGCGTAGATATTCCTTCCAGCACTGTGACCAGCAGCTTCGCCACTGGCAACGTCAGCGGTTCATATGGCGTGGGCGGACTGGCTGGATTTGTTTACGGGCTTGTACAAAACAGTTCTGCCGCAGGTAACGTATCGGCCATCAATGTCGCTGGTCAACCTGGGGCCAACCTTATTGGGGGTCTGGCCGGAAGCAATCTGGGCACCATTGACAGCAGTTATGCCATCGGCAATGTCGGCGGTGTTGACTACCAGCAGAATGGCTTCAGTTATGGTCAGGGTATCGTTGGCGGTCTGGTTGGCCAAAACATCGGTGTCATCAGCAGAAGTTTTGCCGCAGGTTCGGTCAGCGGCAGCAGTTACGTTGGCGGTCTGGCAGGCGTCAACTCGGGCTCGATCAGTGACAGCTATGCCACCGGCAACGTCAACGCCAGCGGCATCTATATCACCAGTAACCGCATTATCAGCCTCCAAGCCAGCGGCATCCAACCTTACGCCATCGGTAATTTCTCGCTCAGTCAGGACGCCGGTGGCTTAGTCGGTTTCAACACCAGCACCATTACCCGAACTTACGCAACAGGCGCGGTCACGGCAGATCCCACGACCCAGAATCTCGGCCCGCTGGTTGGGCTAAATAACATGAAAGGCGGAAGTGTCACCGAAAGTTACTGGAATTCGGATAACAATCAATGGGCGCTGAGCAATCTGGCACCGGCTTCTTCAGCAGGCAGTCCACTGACGTATGCCCAGATGCAAATGCCGTCTTCGTTCCCTGCTGACTGGAATATCGCGACCCCCAGCAACGCAGGCACCGGCACCACCTGGTTCATGTACCCTGGCGAGGGCACACCGTTGCTGATCCCTCTCATGACGCCACTGACGCTCGCACCCGATTCTGAGAGTTCCACCTATAACGGCAACGCGTTTACTGGTGGCAACATCACACTTCCTGCGAACGTGAATATGGCGACTGTGAACTCGCCGGCGCTGGGATTGTATTTATCAGGCACACCAACCTTCAGCTATACAGATAGCTACGGTAATCCTGTCGCCCCTGTGCATGCCGGGTTTTATAACATCAATGCGGCAGGCTACTATTCCAACCAGCTCGGCTACCTGATTACCTATCAAAGCAGTAATCTGAATATCAGACCTGCGCTTCTTTCATTAAGCAGCATCGGTCAGCCCAGCGACAAGACCTACGATGGCACTACCACGGTCAGTATCGGTCCTGACGTCATTAATAACAGCGGTGAGTTCGGCAGTGACGTTGGCAATCTGAGCGTGACTTCCACAGGCACTTTTGGGACAGCCAATGTCGGCAATAATGCGGTCTCGATACAATACACGCTGACTGCCACTGGAAACACTGAAGCGACCGATTACACGCTGGGCAGGGGGGTAGTCCCATCAACACTCTATGCCAACATCAACCCGGCGACCATCACCGTCGCTGTGCCAGTGTTCACCAAGACTTACGATGGCACCACCACCGTGCCGGTGTCACAGTATCCGACATCGATGAGCATCACCAGCGGCGGCCTGCCGGGCGGCCAGTTGTTTACCAATGTCAGCAATGGCAATGGCACGACGCAGGACAGTCTGAACCTTACGTTTACCCCGAACTCTTTTGCCTACACCGATCCCAATGCAGGTACTGGCAACAAGACCGTCAACGGCTATGGCTTGACCGTCAACGACGGCAACAACGGGCTGAACTACAACGTCATCGAAACACCCAATACAACCAGCACTATCAACAAGATGGGACTCACGGTCAGCATCCAGGGTCCGGTCGTCAAGTCTTACGACGGCACCACCATCGTGCCGAACTCGCTGATCAACCCGGTGTTTATCGGCGCGGGTCCGTTGAATTCCAACGATACCTTGAGCGGCGGCACGTTTGCCTACGCGGGCAAAGGCAGTACCGGCACCACCACCAAGGAGCTGGTCGACGTAACAGGCCTGGTCCTGAACGGCAGTGATGCCGGCAATTACACATTGACGGATCAGAACGCACCAGGCCAAATCACACCGAAAGGCACAACGATCGTGCCGATCTACGTCACCGGCAGCACCGTTGCCGCAAAGACCTACGACGGCACGACCACTGCCAGCATCAAAGGCGGGTCGGTTCAAGCCGGCTTCGGCCTGGCGCTGAGTCAGACCGGCAATTTTGACTTCAGCGATGTCAGCCTCGACTCCTTGGGCAACGTCCTCCCGGTCGGGGTAACCGCCACCGACACGCTGAGCGGTACCTACGCAGGCAATTTCAAACTGATCGAACCGACCGGACTGAGTGCCAATATCAATCCCAGGGCCGTCACTGTGAGTGGCATCAAAGGCACCAACATTGTCTACAACGATACGTTTTCGGATCCCCTGGTGATCACGACCACCAGCGGTGTACCGACGATCAATAACCTGGTTGGCACGCAAACACTGGGCGTGATCAACGATCAGTTCGGTTCGCTGGCCAGCAGGGATGTCAGTTCGTCGGACAGCGTCACGACGGGTCTGGTGCTGGTCAATGGCACCGGCCTGGCCAGCGACTACAAGCTGACGCAACCCAAACTGACAGTCAGCGTCAAACCGGAACCAATTCTGGTCAGTGCCACCATCAACACCAAGACCTATGACGGCCTGACAACCGCCACGGGAACCCCGTTCCAGGTAATGGGCCAGACCAACAGCGGCACGCTGTACAACGGCGACCAGATCGCCAACGGCCCCAATACCACCTATACCTTCAGCAGTGCCAACGCGGGTACGCGCGCAGTCACGATTGCCGGCCTGACCACCACCGGGGATGTGGGTGATTACAGTTTTGTGGAACAGACCACGAAACCGACAGGCGTGATCCGTCCGATCCAGCTGTACTACACTGCCAACGGTGACAGTGCCACTACTGCTGCCGGCTTACAGCCGTTCAGCGGACAGGTTACCGGCAACTTTGCCTGCCCACTTGGCCTTGGCAATTGCCAGACTTTAGCCAATCAGACCAGCGGCACTTCCAATCCCCACGACGTTATTACCTGGACGGTTTCCCCGGCCATACCCAAATCAGGGAATCAGACTGGCTACTATGCCCTGGTGGGCAGCGGCATCAAATTTAACACTGGAAATTACACTATTGTGAATTTTCCGAGCAACGCCAAAGCAGTTTGCATCAACGAGCCTGGTCCTTGCCCTGGCCCGACGGCACAGAATGCGGAGCAGATCAGACCGATGGAACCGGGCCTCGTCAATGACAGTGCGCTGCCGGCTGCTGCTGACACTTCCGTTCAGATTCGCAGCTTGCTCGAAGCACAGCCTGCAGATTCTGAAACGCAGAAACCGAAGTTGCGCGGCGTGCAGGTCAAAGATGGTGGGGTGAAATTGCCGGATGAGGTGGTGGCGATGAATTAAATCCAGGGCGCGGAATCGTCCTTCGCAGGCTGGGATACGTCGTAGGCTGGGATGGAATCGTAGGCTGGGATGCAATCCCAGCATTTCAACCGTTGATGCTGGGATTGCATCCCAGCCTACGAAGCATCCCAGCCTACGACGCCTCCCAGCCTACGATTACATCCCAGCCCACAAGGTCAGGCGCCCCCGTAGCAACAGACAGAAAAGACACAAACTCAGGGAGATTAAAATGAACCGTCACGGATCACTCAATCGCATCTACCGCCTGGTCTGGAGCCAGGTCACCAACAGCTGGGTTGCCGTTGCAGAAAACGTCAAGGGACGCGGCAAGGGTAAGAACACGGCGAAGAAACTGGTGGCTGCTGCGCTGGCGCTGTCCGCGGTGACGTGGCTGCTGCCGGAGGCGATTGCGGGTCCGACCCCGATCGGCAAACTGCTCTTTGGCCCGGCCAGCGTGACGCAGAGCGGCTCCGTCACCACCATCACCCAATCCACCCAACAGGCGCTGCTGAACTGGAACGGCTTCAATGTCGGCACCGGTCAGACCGTCGACTTCACGTACAAGCCTGGTGTCAGTTTTGTGTCGGTCAACGAAATCGCCGGCAACAATGGCAGCAACATTCTCGGCACCATCAATGCGCCTTTGGGTGAAATTTTTCTGATCAATCCGAACGGGATTGTGTTCGGCAAAAACGCACAGGTGAATGTGGGTGGACTGGTGGCTTCTGCATTGGGTACTACCGGCACTGACAGCAGCGGCATGCATTTCAGCGGCACCGGCAATGTGGTCAATCACGGCACGATTACTGCCGGCAGCCATGTGGTTTTACTGGGCAGCAGCGTGACCAATGACGGCAGCATTGCCACTGCACCGCTGGGCACGATTATTCTGGGAGCCGGCAACAGTGCCACACTGACCATGAACAATTCGCAGGTCAGTCTTAAAATCGATGGCAGCACGATGCAGAATCTGATTGCCAACGGCGGATTGATTCAGGCTGAGGGTGGCACCATCATCATGACAGCCGGCGCCATCGGTGAACTGCAGGCCAGCGTGGTCAACAATACCGGCGTGGTGCAGGCGCACACGGTGGGCAGCAACAATGGCCACATCGAACTGCTGGCTGACAAGGAGAGTGGCCCCAATACGGTCGGCGGCACGGTGATAGTCGGCGGCACACTTGACGCCAGTGCGCCGGATGGCGGCAATGGCGGCAATATTGAAACCAGCGCAGGCACAGTAAAAACGCTGCCAGGTTTCATCATCAACACCAGTGCGCCGAGCGGCAAAACCGGCAGCTGGTTAATTGATCCTTACGATTTCAACATCGGCGCGTCACTGGCAGAACCTGGTGACATCTCCGGATCCGAATTGACCACTGCGCTGCTCACCACCGATGTCACCATTCAAACCACAGCTGCAGCAGCCACCTGCACCGGTATTGGCTGCCCTACCGGCGGAACCTACAACCCAAATGTCGGCAACATCAATGTGAATGACCCGGTCAACTGGGGCACCAGCCATGTCCTGACACTCAATGCCTGGAACAATATCAACGTCAATCAGCCGATCACACTGACCGCCAATGGCACACTGATCATGATGGTTGGCCAAAGTGCCGTGAATGCCAGCAACCCGAATTCGATCACTTACAATGCGCCGGTCAACCTGGCCAACAACAGCATCTTCAAGACCCAGCTAGGTTACGATGGCAGCCTGATCCCCTACTCCGTCATCAACAGCCTCGGCAGTGACGGCGTTGTGAACAGCAACGATGGCAGCCTGCAGGGCATACCGGCGTCCGGCTCCTTTGTTTTGGGCAGCAATATCGATGCCTCGGGTACCGGCTCCTGGACTGCCGGCTTTACCCCGATCGGCACCGCCAACAATTTCACCGGCACGTTCGACGGTCTGGGTCACACCATTACCGGTTTAACGATTAACAACAGCCAGCTGACCCAGTCCGGTCTGTTTGCCACCGTCGAGCCCGGCAGCATCATCCGCAATGTCGGATTGGTGAATGAATCTGTCTCAAGCACGGGTCCTGTCGGTGGACTTGCGGCACATGCCTACCAAATCACGGTCAGCAACGCTTATGTTACCGGTAACCTGCAAAGCTCCTCTGACAATGTTGCCGGCCTGATCGGAAATGCAAACAATAGCAACATCAGTTTCAGTCACTTCAATGGCACCGTTGCTGGTGCTGACAATATCGGCGGAATTATCGGTATTGGCACTAACAACAATATCAGTAACAACTATGCCAGCGGCAGCGTCAGCGGGACTGGAGGTGGGGTGGGCGGACTGATCGGCAACAGCCAGAACGACAATATCAGTAATAACTATTTCACCGGCAGCGTCACAGCAAATAATGCAAATACCGGTGGACTGATCGGTGTAAGTCAAACTGATACGATCACTAATAATTATACCGACGGCTCTGTCAGTGGGACTTATTGCGTAGGTGGACTCATCGGCAGCAGTGCTTTAGATACAGTCGACAGCAACTATGCGCTGACCAGCGTCTTTGGAAAAGATGCCGGCGGACTGATCGGTGAAAGCGCATCCACCGTCAGAAACAATTATTCAGTCGGTTCAGTCTCCGGCTCAGATGCAACATCCATTGGCGGTCTGATCGGCCTGTTAGCGGGCGGCACCGTCACCAGCAGTTACTGGAACACTACCAACAATCCTGGCGTTACCGTGGGCATTGGCAGTGTCAGCACCTTCACCACTACCGGCATCACCGGCCTGACAACCCAGGCCATGCAGAATACCGCCAGCTTTAACGGCTTTCACTTCACCACCACACCCGGCCTGTCCGGCGACTACTGGGTGATGGTTGCCACCGATGGTTCCATCATCACCGCCGGCAACAATGGCGCAGCCTACCCGATGCTGTCCGCGGAATATTCCACCACCATCAGCAACGCGCACCAGTTGCAGCTGGTTTCCCTGGATCTGACAGCCAACTACCGGCTGGCCAACAATATCGATGCAACCGCGACCAACACCAAAGGTGGGACCCAGATTACCGATGTGTGGAATACGCCAGCCGGTTTTCTTCCGCTCGGTAATTCAAACAATGATTTCACCGGCACCTTTGACGGAGCCGGCTATACCATTAACGGACTCACCGTCCAGAATCCCTACCCCAGCCTGGTGGGCCTGTTTGGCGAGATCGATGTGAAAGGCACTGTCGGCAACGTGCATCTGACCAATGTCAACATCACCGGCACCGACAACACCGGCGCACTGGCTGGCCTGAACGCCGGGCTGGTCACCAACAGTTCGGCCAGCGGCACTGTTGCCTCCAGAGATAACGGTCTCAACACAGGTGTACTGGTAGGTACCAACTATGGCACCGTCACCGGCTCGTCCGCATTCGGCACCGTGTCCGGCGGACTTGCGACTGCGGCAATGGGTGGCCTGGCCGGATTGAACACCGGCACAATCAGTTACAGCAATGCCGCAGTCATGGTGGAGGACAGCAATACCGGCAGTGCTACCAATTATTTCGGCGGACTGGCAGGCAAGAGCGTCGGCGGCTCGATCAGCAACTGCAGCGCCAGCGGTGCCGTGAATGGCGACCCCAATGTCGGCTACTACGTTGGCGGGCTGGTCGGGTATAACAAAAATACCCCGATCGACCACAGCTCTGCCAGCGGCAATGTCACCGGATACGAGTACGTTGGCGGACTGCTGGGTGCCAGCTATGGCAGCGCAATCAGCTACATTCAGACTGCAACCGGCACGGTGTCCGGGCAGAAATATGTCGGCGGCATGATCGGCCTGGTCAATGGCAGTTCAGTCAGTTACGGCAACGCCGGCGGCAGCGTCACGGGTTCATCCTACGTGGGCGGTTTTATCGGTCAGGGCACTGGCACCAACACCATCAGCCATGATCACGCCACGGGTGAAGTCAGCGGCGTGGAATATGTGGGCGGTCTGATGGGCATGAGCAGTGCCGGCAGCATCAGCGCCAGCGATGCTGCCGGCGATGTCACGGCCAACGGCGATTATATCGGCGGACTGGTCGGACTGAACAACAGTAGCATTGACGGCTGCCATGCCGGCGGCGCTGTGCAGGGTGGCAGCTACGTCGGCGGGCTGGCGGGAAAAAACAATGCCGGCAATATCAGTAACAGTTTTGCCTCCGGCAATGTGATGGGTTCCAATGAGGATACTGGCGGTCTGGCAGGATGGATCAGTGCAGGCAACATCAGCAACAGTTTTGCCTCCGGCACGGTCACCGGCGTTATCAATACCGGCGGTTTGGCTGGATATGTAACCAGCAGCGCGACCACCATCAGCAACTGCCATGCCATCGGCGCGGTGAATTCGACAGCCCCTTTTGACGGCGGTCTGGTCGGCCTCTTTGACGGCGGCACAATCAGCGGCGGCAGTTATGCTTCCGGATCGGTAAACGGCGTTGCGTTTGTGGGTGGTCTGGTTGGACTCAATAGTGGAGGCCTGATCACCAACAGCAGTGCAACAGGCAACGTAACCAACAATGTCAGCAGCGGCGCCCACTTCTTCGGCGGACTGGTTGGTGACAATGGTTCCGGCAGCACCGTCACCAACAGTTTCGCAACCGGAACCGTCATCCTAACCGCGCCTGGCGTTGTTGGCATTGGAGGACTGGCAGGAATCAACGACGGTTTTATCAGCAACAGTTATGCCCTCGGAATGGTCAATGGCGGCGCAGGCAGCGTGGCAGCTGGCGGTGTGGCAGGAGCCAACTACGGCACGATAGTCACCAGCTTTTTTAACGGCACGGTTGCCGGTGCCATGAATACCGGCGGCGTGGCCGGCCACAATTACGGCAGTGGCACGATCATGAACAGTTATGCAGTCGGTGCGGTGCAGGGTGGCAGCAACGCCGGCGGACTGGCAGGTCAAAACGATGGCAGCATCAACACCAGTTATTCGGCCGGTACCGTAACAGGCAGCAGCACGGGCGGACTGGTGGCTGCCGGCAGCGGACCCGTCACCAACAGTTTCTGGGATCTGCAAACCTCGGGTCAGGCAACTTCCCCGGGCGGCGGCTTTGGCATGCACACGGCCGACATGCAGCAGCAGACCAATTTCACTGCAGCCAATCCCGGGGTCAATTCACCGTCAAACGTGTCCAACAATCCAAACTGGGATTTCAACGGTACCTGGTTCATGTATTCCGGTTCTACCTATCCGTTGCTGCAGGTGTTCATGACGCAGGCCTCGGTGGCACTCAACGGCAGTCCGGTGACGACAACCTATAACGGCATGCCGTACAACCTGGCCGGCAACATCACCCTGACCGACAATGCCAACAATCCGATTGCCTTGCCCAATGCGCATATTTCCGGCACCTTGAACGGACCCATCAATGCCGGAACCTACAACGGTGGCGCGATCTTTGTGCCGGGCAGTATTTATTCGGACCAGCTGGGTTACATGATTACGTCCTACACGGGCAGTCTTACCATCAATCCGATTCAATTGACCGTGACCGGACAAACAGCCAACAACAAAGTGTATGACGGCACCAGCACCGCCACGTTTGTTGCCGGCTCCGGCCAGTTGCTGCCCGTGGTGCCTGGGCAGGGGGTTGTACCGGGGGACAATGTCACGTTGAATCAGTCCGGTGATTTTTATGGAAATGTTGAGTCTTGCATTGACAGTGGCGTAATTTGCTACACCACGCAAACGTCAGTTTCCAATGCAGGCTATCACTTCATAACCACCACCGACACCTTGAGCAACAACCCGTATAACAATTATGTGCTGGTCCAACCCTCCACGCAATATAATCCGACAATCTGGGCCACCATCACACCGGCACCACTGACCGTACAGAAAGGAACTGAAACAGCCGGCACCAAAGTTTATGACGGCACCACCCTGGCCACTGTTGCCGGCGGCATACTCTCCGGTACCATTTACAACAATGACCAGGTCACCCTGAATGAATCCGGTGTCTACACCAGCAAAGATGTCGGTACCGGTGGCCCGATCAGCATCACGACCAACGACTCGTTAAGCAACGGCAATTACATGCTCAGTGCCCAGCCAAACGATGTCACCGGGTTGATCACACCAAGACCACTGACCGTGACCGGACAGGTACCCAACAACAAGGTCGCCGATGGCACGCCAACGGCCACGTTCAGCCAGGGCACCCTGGTCGGCGTAGTCGCCGGCCAGGGCGTAGTCGCCGGTGACACTGTCACCTTCGCCGAGTCGGGTAATTTCACACAGAGCACAGCGGGCACCCATATTCCGGTCTACACCACTGACACGCTGACCAGCAATCCGGGTAATGATTATTCGCTGACCCAGCCGTCGCCGCAAGCCGCACCGACCATGTTTGCCAACATTACGCCGGCCTCGACGGTGCTGACCGTCACCGGTGAACAGGTCACCTTCAAAATTTACAATGGCTCGACGCTGGCCAGCCTGTCTGGCGGCAAACTCTCCGGCACGATCAATGCCAACGACACCGTCACGCTCAATCAGTCGGGTTACTTTACTTCGCCCAATGCCAATATCGTCAAGGGCGGCAGCTGCGATGGCATTAGCGGGTTCAGCTGCAACCCGACTTCCGTAGTCGTCACCGATACACTCACCGTCACCTGCAAAACACCGCCCTGCGGCAGTTACACACTGGCACCAGTTACCGTACCCGGTTATGCACCAAACACCCTGCCCGGTTATATCCTGCCGGCGGTTCTGGTTGCGGGCGGTACTGCGCAAAACAAGGTGTATGACGGCACCACCAAGGCCACGATGACCAATCTCAATTACTCCGACTTCTTCGCAGGCTACGGAGTGGTGAGCGGTCAGACCGTGAACCTGGCTGAATCCGGTGTGTTTGCTTCCAAAAATGTCGGCAAATGGAATGTGGCCGTCACTGACACGATGAGTGTCAATCCCGCGACCACGCTGCTGAGCAATTACTATCTGTGGGATCCGACGTTCACGACCACGGCCAGCATTACCCAGGCCACGCTGACTTACCTGGCCAATGGCATAACCGATCACACCACCGGCATAGCTACAGCCATTGGCGGCAACGTCGTGGGTTTTGTGGGGACTGACACGCTGGCCAATGCCACCACGGGAACACCGGTCTGGACCACCAGCGCCTGCACGGTAGTCAAAGGCGCCTGCACACCGAAATCCAATGGCGTATTTTCCATTACCGGCAGCGGGGTGAAACCTGACGGCAACTATAAACCGGTCATTGTCCAGGCAACAAATACCGCACTGGCAGCGGGCGCGACCGGCAATAACGCCACCGCATTGTGTGTCGGACCTGCCTGTCCTCTGACGCCAGGAAACCACTCGGCACTGCCGACACAGCGTGAGATCACCGAGGCCGATGTTCCTGCAGTTGTCGACATTCCTGCAACAGAGTCGCAGTATTTGCCGGAATCGGTACCGGCTGGTGGTGAGGTGAAACAGAAATTGCCGGGATTGCAGATTAAGGACGGTGGGGTTAAATTGCCGGATGAGGTGGTGGCAATGAATTAAATCCAGGGCAAGGAATCGTCAATCGCAGGCTGAAGTGACACCAAGGGTATAACGCCTGAAACCGCAGCGAGCAGCAACGAACCGAAACAGACAGTGTGCGATCGCAGGCGCGCACTGTCTGCGTTTTTATTTCCTGCTTCGATGAATGTCTTTGCAAGGACACTTGCCATGAATATGCCCAATACCACCATCGCGCCCGGTTCGCTTGCTCCCGCCAGCGCAGCACCGTCCTTTGTCACCTCGAAACCACCCGCTGCATTCTGGCCCAGACTGACCAGTCTGATTTTAAGCGACGATGTCAGGCAGCGTGCCACCATCAGCGTGCTGCTGCTGACCTTGCTGTTTACGGCAATTCTGTTGTATGTCCTGTTCTACGGTCTGGATCAGAATATTTTTGATGCCGGACCGCTGCCGACGATCGCCACGCTCTGGATGTGCTGCATTTTTATTGTGTATGGCATCGTGCGCTCGGGACTCAACCAGCGCCTTGCCGACAAAACCATGGCCATGCAGCAAACCTGCATCGCGCAGACTTTTACGGTGGCGGCTTACGGTTATACCGGCGTCGTGCATCCGGTCATGCTGGTCACGATGTCTCTGATCATGGTGTTCGGCATGTTCAACATGAAAGAACGCCCCACCTGTATTGCCGCGCTGTATTCGATATTGCTGCTTGGCGCCATGATGGTCTACAAAATCAGTACTGATCCAATGCAGTACAACCCCAACATCGAATGGATTTACTTCACGGTCAGCGCCTCGACCATGCTGCTGATCTCCGGTCTGTCGGTCCGAATGACCCAGATGCGCCGACGCCTGAAACAGAAAAAGGAAGCACTGGAACTGGCGTACCGGCAGGTGCAGGAACTGTCCACCCGTGACGAACTGACCGGCCTGCCGAACCGGCGCAATTTGAAGAATCTGCTGGACCAGCATGTGGAGCGTCAGGCCAGAACCGGCCAGAATTTCTATCTGGCCATGCTGGACCTGGATCATTTCAAACGCGTCAACGATACCTGGGGTCACCACGTCGGCGATGAAGTGCTCAAAAACATGGCCAGCTATACGTGCGAGTTGCTGCGCAAAACCGACACCATCGGTCGCTGGGGCGGCGAAGAATTTTTACTGCTGCTGCCCGAAACCGGCAAGGACGCCGTGCCACTCGGCCTGGGCAGGTTGCAGCTGCGCGTATCCGGCATGGCGATGAGCAAGCAACCGCAGCTGTTCATGACATTTTCTGCCGGGCTGACCCGGTATCGCAGCGGTGAATGTGTGGAGCAGACGTTGCGACGGGTTGACGAGTTGCTGTATCAGGCCAAGGCCAGAGGGCGCAACCGGATTGTGCATGATGATGCGGGCAATTAGATCAGCTCAATGACGGTTCAACTGTTTTTCATTTCATAAAAAAGGAGCAGACATGATTCAATTTCACGGCATGAAGCTGCAGACAGTGCGCAACGCTAACCCGATCCTGGCAACCCTGCTCGCCTGCTGCGCAGCGCAGGCATTCGCCGCGCCACCCGGCGTGCCCGATTCCGGCTCGCTGCTGCAGCAAAACCAGCAGTCCAGACCCATGCCTGCGCCCGGTAACGACACCGGACTGAAAATTGAATCCCCTTCCGGCTCCAACCTGCCCGACAGCGCCCCATTCCTGATCAGGACGCTGGAAATCAGCGGCAATACCCTGTACGACACCGCCACGCTGCATGCGCTGGTGGCCGACATGGAAGGCAGTGAACATACACTGCCACAACTGAATGCGGCCATCAACCGGATCAGCGATTATTACCACGAGCACGGCTACCCGCTGGCGCGTGCCTATGTGCCGGCACAAACCATCCAGGATGGGGTGATCAAAATCATCATCATCGAAGCGCGTTACGGTCAGATTCATCTGGATAATTCGAGCCGGGTTGATGACAGCCTGATTGAGTCCACGCTGTCGCCCCTGCAGGCGCAGGATAGGGTGGAACAGTCGCGCCTGGACCGCACGCTGCTGTTACTGTCCGACATACCGGGCGTGAGTTCCGGCGCGACGCTGCAACCGGGCCAGGCCGTTGGCACGTCGGATCTGATGGTGGTCACCAATGCCGCGCCGGAATGGACCGCCAACACGCTGCTGGACAACTATGGCAATGCCTATACCGGACGGGAACGACTGTCCGGCACGCTGAACTGGATCGACCCGTTGCAGCACGGTGATTATCTGAGCGCCAATGTCCTGACTGCCGGACGCAACATGGACAGCGCCAGCCTGACCTATGACACCCTGGCCAGCGGCTCGGGCGCCAGAGTTGGCGGCATGACTTCCTATCTGCATTACCGGCTGGGCGGCAATCTGGAAAAACTGGAAGGACATGGAACGGCTGCCACCGACAGTGTGTGGCTGAAGTATCCGTGGAATCGCAGCATGGATGTCAACGTCACCACCCAGTTGCAGCTGGATTACAAAAACCTCAAGGATGATATCGATTCCACCGGTATCCAAACCAATCGCCACACCGAAGGTGTCAGTCTGATGCTCAATGGCGATGCAAATAGCACGGCGCTGGCCGGTGGGCAAACGCTGTGGTCGGTCATCTGGAAAGGCGGTCAGGTTAACTTTGAAGACGCCACTGCGCAGGCGCTCGATCAAAAGAATGCCGATGTGGAGGGCGGCTTTTTCAAATTCAATGGCAGTTACAGCCGCCTGCAAAATCTCACCCAGGACACCGCGCTGTATCTGGCACTGTCAGCCCAGTGGTCCAGTGTCAATCTGGACAGTTCGGAAAAAATGGTGGCCGGCGGTCCGTATTCGGTGCGCGCCTATGACATGGGCGTGCTGTCGGGCGACAGCGGCTTTCTGCGGTCCATCGAAGTGCGTCAGGTGCTGGGCAACTGGTTGGGCGGTCCGTGGCAGGCGATTGCGTTTTCGGATTATCAGCATATCCGCATCAATCAAAATCCCTGGACCACCGGGACCAACGGCGCCAACCTTGCGGGCGCAGGGTTGGGCCTGAACTGGGCCAATGACAGCGGCTGGCACCTGAAAATGACGGTGGCCGCACCCTCGGGTTCGGTCCCGGAACTGATCACCGCGAAAAAAACCACGCGCGGCTGGGCAGAAGTGGGCGCGTGGTTTTAGGGTTTATAAACCGCGCTCCCAAATTCCTTCTTCCAGCCTACTTTGCGCCGCCACCGCTTTCGGCGATAAACCGGTCGACCCGGGCTTCCATGACGGTCAACGGCACACAACCAAGTTCCAGCACGGCGTCATGAAACGCGCGGATATCAAATTTTTCACCCAGTGCCGCTTCGGCTTTATGGCGCGCCTTCCAGATTGCCATCTCACCCAGATAGTACGACAGCGCCTGCGCCGGCCAGGCGATATAGCGATCTACCTCGGTGGTGATTTCATGATCCGACAGCGCGGTATTGTCATGCAAAAATTGCTGCGCCTGTTCACGGGTCCAGTGTTTTGAATGAATGCCGGTATCGACCACCAGCCTGGCGGCGCGCCACATCTGGTAACTGAGCATGCCGAATACTTCATACGGTGTTTGATACATGCCCATTTCAACGCCGAGCCGTTCGGCATACAAAGCCCAGCCTTCACCGTAAGCCGAGATATAACTGTTCTGCCGGAACTCGGGCAGCTTTTTGTTTTCTGAAGCCAGCGGCATCTGGAAGGCATGACCCGGTGCCGATTCATGCAAGGTCAGCGCCGGCAGTGAATACAGCGGGCGTGAGGGCAGATTGTAGGTATTGACGTAGTAGGTGCCTGGTCCGCCGCGGCCCGCGGTGTAAAACGGTGCAATGTCATCCGGCACCGGGATGATGGCAAAACGGGCACGCGGTAACAGGCCGAAATAATTCTTGGCCTTGCCGTCAAACATTTTACTGATCCAGGCAGCGCGATCGAGCAGGGCCTGGGGCGTGGTCACATAAAACTGCGGATCGGTGCGCAGAAAATGCAGGAACGCCGGCAGATCGCCCTGAAATTTGACTTCATCCATGACCGCGCGCATTTCGGCTCTGATGTGGCTCACCTCATCCAGTCCGATCTGATGAATTTGGGCCGGCGTCAGGTCCAGGGTGGTGTACAGCCGGATCTGAGACTGATAAAACGCCTCGCCATCGGGCAGGTCAATTGCGGCAATCGATGGCTGGGCATGGGGAATGTAATCGCTGCGCAGAAACACGACCAGTTTTTGATAGGCCGGAATGACTTTATCGCGAATCACTGCCTTGGCCTGCTGTCTCAGTTCCACCTGCCGTTCGGCGGGAATAACTGCCGGCATGGTCCTGAACGGGGTGTAGTAAATATTGTCTTCAATTGACTTCGCATCGATCACACTGGCCGCACCGGCATCGCGCCCCTGCAGTGCAATTTTTGGTGCGGTAAAGCCACGTTTGAGACCCACGCGCATATTGGTCATGCTCTGGTCAAAATAGCGCGGAAAGTCATTGAGCTGCGACAGATAATTTCTGTAATCCGCGTCGGTCCTGAAGGTCTGGCGCGCCGTATCACTCAGATCAACCCAGAATGCGGTATCGCCGCTGCCCGGATCATTCGGTTTTTCATACAGGCGGTTTTCCTGTGCGGAAATCAGATTGTCGATCTGGTTTTTATACACCAGATAATCGATCTGCTGCTCGTTGGACAGACTGGCGGGCTTGATGCTGTCGAGCCGTTTGAGCACCTGCTGCCAGTAGCTCAATCGCGCGTCCTGCGCGGCCTTGTTGACATCGGGCAGGTGAGCGACGATCTTGTCGGAATCGCTCTCGTCGGTTGCGAGCAGCTGTTTTTTTCTCCAGTCCCATTCGGTCTGGACCAGCGTTTCGAACTCGGACGGCCCAGCTGCCACCGGTTCAGCAGCCTGCAGCACCGTGCAATGCACAGCGCAAAGGCTGGCGGAAATCAGCAGCAGGATAGCCGCAGGTTTGAATAACGGGATCATCTTGATTTTTCCGAAAAATATAACGCGAATGACACAAAGTCTGTTGCAGGCTGAACGTCCGCTTTTGGCGGCTACTGATTTTGCGCCATGGTACGCGCCACGGCTGGACGCGCCAGCATTTTCTGACACAGCGCACCCAGTTTTGGAAATTTGGCACTGATACCCTCGTAGTCATCCGGATGCCAGCCGGCCAGCATCGTCAGATACAGATCAGCAACCGAAACCGCACTGCCAAGCTGGTTTCCGGTGAGCTGGCTTTCCAGCAGCGCCAGGTGGCCTTCGAATTCCTTCAATGCGGCCTGGTTGACTCCGTCGGCATCATCCGACGTGGTATAGCGTTGGGCGTAATACATGCGCAGCGCGCTGCCGTAGACACTGGTGGCCAGAAACAGCATCCATTGCAGAAACCGGGCGTGGGCCGTCGTACCCGGCACCGGTGCGAGCTGCGCATCCTGGTGCACCGTGGTCAGGTGGATGCAGATTGCAGCGGATTCAAAAATGGCGGTACCGTCACGTAAAACCAGCGCCGGAATTTTGCCGGTCGGGCATATGTTCAGATAAGCCTCGTTGACGCCTTTATCAACCCAGATCACTTCGTAGGGCACACCCAGTTCTTCCAACAACATGTGCCCCGCCAGCGAACCGCCGCCCTGTCTGCCGTACAGCACGTAGCTTTGACTCATTTTGAATTGCTCCCTGTTCATTTGGTTTTTATTCAAGAATTATGCAGCTATCGTTGTATATCGGTGACATTCTTAATCTGGCTCTTCGCTCGCTTAGCGACGTCGAGTGCGTGCGCAATATAACCTGGGTCCTCGGTTTTATAAGCCTCGGACAAAAAGATGGCGATTGCCTCTTCTGAACCTAAATCCTCGGCTGGATCATATGCAGTCAATGTTTTTTCAATCATTTTATTTACCTCAACACAGTAATTTCTTCACGTTTACCGGCCTTGTAGGTGAACAAGGTCAGCGCACCATCCTTGACATCGCCCTTGTGATCAAACCGGATTTCGCCGGTCACACCCTTGTGATCAATGTTTTGCAGGAACGGCAGATAAACGGCCGGATCGGCTGATTTGGCCTGCTGCATGGCGTCAGCCAGCGTCATTACTGCGTCATACACATACGGCGCATAAATAATGACGTCGACACCGAAGCGCTTTTTGAAACTGGTACGGAAATCGGCGGCGGCCTTTTTATGCGCTTCATCGACCCCGCCGGCTTCGGCGCAAAAGACCTGCCCTTCGCCCAGGCCTTCACCGGCCAGACTGGGCAGGTTGGACGAACAGATGCCATCACCACCCATGAATTCAGCATTGACGCCGAGGTTCTTCATTTGATGCAGTATCAGTCCGCCGACTGCATCCATGCCGCCGAAAAATACCAGGTCGGGTTTCGACGTTTTGATGGCGGTCAGGATTGCATTGAAATCGGTGGCCTTGCTGGTGGTGTACTGGCGCTGCGCGAAGCGGGTGGTCGGGGCTTTTAGTTTGACACTTTTGATAAATTCATCGGCCAGACCCTGACCGTAGGCGCTGCGGTCATCAATGACGGCGATGGTTTTGGCGCCCAGTGTGGTCACCGCATAGCGTCCCAGCGCACCACCGAGCTGTGCATCATTGGCAACCACCCGGAACGCCGATCTGAAACCCATTGCGGTATAGGCTACGGCGGTGGACGTGGGCGCGATCTGCGGTATGCCGGCTTCATGATAAATTTTTGCCGCCGGGATCGACGTCCCGGAACTGCCGTTACCGACCACACCGTTGACTTTGGCATCCACCAGTTTCTGGGCGACCTGCGTACCTTGTTTGGGATCGTCGCCATCGTCTTCGGCCAGCAAGACAAAATGGGCTTTTTTACCGCCGATCACAACACCTTTGGCATTGAGTTCTTCAATGGCCAGCCGGGCACCGTTTTCATTATCCTTGCCCTGCTGGGCGATGGGCCCCGTGACCGGACCAACGTGGCCGATTTTGACTTCGAGTTCGTCAGCAAGGCTGGCCTGCGCCCAGGTGAGTGTGCAGACCAGTGCACAGGCTGCGGCGATAGAACTGGATGCGGATCTGATTGGCATGCACTGCTCCCTGAAGGAATTGGACTGCATTGTTTTGATGAGCGTGACATGATAGCGCAAGTCAGTCAGGGTGTTGCATGATCAGATATTCACTTGCACAAACTGCAAGCCTGGCGGCCTGACAAATTTGTCCCACCGTTTTGCTGCACCGATGCTGCTATTCCGTCTGAATTGTCATATCATGATCGCTGACCCATTCTGCTCGGAATGCATAAAAACTTTTAACCAACCACTCTTTTCAAATGCGACTTTTCATTGTCTGTGCGCTGTTAAGCCTGCTTTCCGCCACCGCCTGGTGTGGCGAAAAACCGTTATTGAAAGGCGTTACCGTTACCGACAATTATCCCTATTCGTATATGGAACATGGCCTGCTGGCCGGACTGGGTGTTGACGTGGCCACGGTTCTTGCCGAACGCTCCGGATACCAGATTCTGATCGAAACCCAGCCACCGACCCGGGCGCTGAAGACGGCCGAAACCGAACCGTCGGTCATGGTGTTCAGTCTGTTCAGAACGCCGGAACGAGAAAATCTGTATTACTGGATAGGTCCGATTTCCTATACCGAACTCTGGCTTTACAAGCTCAAAAGCCGCAACGACGTCACCCTCCATACGCTGGCCGATGCACAGAATTATCTGGTTGGGGTGACCGCCAGTGACGCCACGATCCCGCTGCTGAAAAAATTGGGGATACGGTTCGATACGGCGCCGTCCGACATTTCAAATTGCAGAAAATTCAAAATCGGCCGCTTCGATCTGATGGCAATCGATCCGAACGGTGTGGCGGAATTGATGGCAAGCTGTGACATCGCAGTAGAGCAGATAGAAAAACTGGTCAAATTGCCGATCAATAACGGCATCTACATCGGCATCAGCAAACATACGCCCATGCCTTTGGTCAACCGGCTTAATCTGGAAATGGAGGGGATGAAAAAAGACCAGACCATTCAGAAGATGAATGCCAAATGGAATATTAACTAGTCAGTCTATTTGATATCTTTGGGTATGACGTAGGCTGGGATGCTTCGTCGGCTGGGATGCAATCGTTGGCTGGGATGCAATCGTCGGCTGGGATGCAATCGTTGGCTGGGATGCAATCGTTGGCTGGGATGCAATCGTCGGCTGGGATGCAATCGTTGGCTGGGATGCAATCGTCGGCTGGGATGCGTCGTAGGCTGGGATGCAATCCCAGCATTTCAACCGTTGATGCTGGGATTGCATCCCAGCCTACGACGCATCCCAGCCTACGCCCGCCGTACTTTCAATCGAAAGATTTCAACTGGACTGACTGGCCTGCGCGCGCTCAACCGGCGCAACTCTTACAGCCTTGTCGGCCGATTTGGCAGCACTGGTTTTTTTGATCAGACGCAGGTGCAGTGCATCACGCTCGGCACCCTGTTTTTCCAGCAGTTTCACCAGAATTTTATCCGGCACGCTGGTATATTCGCGCCGTTCGGTACGCATATCCACCGTGCGCCAGCCGTGCGCCGTGAACCATTCCCACTGTTCTTTGGTGATCGGGTATTTCAGACGGATTCGCAATCTCTCGCGCACCACACTGCTGCCGATCTGAGGCATGGGACCTGCCGGCGCAATGGACCGTTCCTTGCGAATATTGAGTACATTGCGGATGGTATTTTTTAAACCCATGGCTACCTGCTTTTATTGTTTGTTTTTATGGATTCGGCGACACTGTGTCGTCTATTTTGAGAGGGAAAGTATAAATCCAATTCTGGCCGAATTAATCACGTCATCAAACAAATGCCGCTTTCACGCAACACATTTCCAGAACAGCTCAGAAAATTGTCCGGTCTGACTTTGCACAACCAGCCTGCGGTTGCATAATCCTGAAAAATAATTGACATTAAGTCAGGTATAACTGCATTTCAACCGTTGATGCTGGGATTGCATCCCAGCCTACGAAGCATCCCAGCCTGCAGCACCCTCCGTTACGCAGGCAAGGGGCAGGTACCGAAGAAAAAATGCCAATGGAGAAAGATCAGTTGTATGATTTGACCTGAATCTGTCCCTTAACTGTCCGTTTGAAAGGAATCATCATGAGCAAAGCACAAGACCAGAAAAAGGAAACCAAAAAGGAATCCACCAAAACTCTGAAAGAAAAACGCGCTGAAAAGAAAGTGAAGCAGGACGAAAAAAAACGGCTGGGGTAAATAAGCAGATGCTGGGATTTCATCCCAGCCTGCGAACCCTGCCCCAAGACTGCGGGCTTATTTGGTAGCTCGAGCTTTTAACACCAGAGCGTTTGCCACCTCCAACAGCGCGGTATCGAGGTCTTTGAGGCCCAGCGATGCATTGCTGTCCTGAACCGATCCCGGACCGGTAACAAAACGACCGTCGATGACCAGAGTCGGCGTGCTGTTGACCAGATAGCTTTCAGCGACCCGCATGAGGCCATGCAGTTTGGACGTCACCGAGAATGAAAAGTAGGTATCGATAAATTTGTTTTTATCGATACCGTTTTTCAAAGCCCAGTCAATATTGTCCTGATCGGTCAGCAACTGCTTGTGTTCGACATGCCAGGTATTCAAGATTTTGGCGTGCAGTGACTCTTCCAGACCCAGTGCTTCGAGTGTCAAAAACAGGTGCGCCTCGACATCCGTGGCGCCGGTATGCGGTAAATGAATGCGGCGAAACACAATGTTGTTGCCCTGTTTGCCGACCCAGGCCAGCAATGCCGGCTCGAGCTGATTGCAGGCCGGGCAGTGATACATGAAAAATTCAATCACTTCCACTTTTTTTCCATCAACAACTGTGGCTTGCGGCGTTGTCAGTGTTTTGTATTCGGCGCCTTCGACAGGGCTCAAGGGCGAAGCCGAAGCAATACCGCCGGCCATCAGGCAAAGTGCGGTCAACAGGGTCAGGCTGAGATTACGCATGGCGTTCCTATTCCATTCAGGTTCCGAAATTCCCAGCATAATTTCACAGAACCCTGCCTTGCGCAAGCCCGGGCCTGCGCAGACTGGACTTGTCGATTACAGAATCACACAGCCACAGCAACCTGAATAGACTGTTCTTGAGGCCGGCAGCGTCACGGGTGTGCCGCCGATCTGATCCGGTGGACAGGTTCCTTCCACATAAATATGGGTGACGGATCTTTTCGGATAAGCATCAGTATGAGGCGTCTGTTTTCTGATAATCCACCGGTTATCGGTTGTCATGCTGCTGACCACCGTGAAATTGAATACCGCATGATCGAACCGGGTTTCCTTGGCCGTCACTGCCAGCATGTCGGCGCAGATCAGGTTGGCATGGGTCAGATTGGAACCGCTCAGATTGGACCAGGCGAAACTGGCATTTTGTGCCGTCATGCCGTGCAGATCCAGTCCGCTCAGGTCCAGATTGCTCAGATCGGCAGATTCCAGATTGATGACGGCACCCGCTCTGCGTATTTCATTGAGCAGGCCGCCCAACGCTCTTTTATAGCCATAACTGATTGCATTGGCAAAAATGATTCGTTTCTTGATGGCATAAACGCTGGAAGCGGCCAGAACAAATCGGATTGAGGACGCAACCTTGAGGTTATCTTCTGATTTCACCAGACTGTCATCCGGATAGATCTGCAACGGCCGGTCTGAATCCATCTCCACTTCCGTCATCAGCACCGGCGCAGCGGAAGGACTGCTGCTTCTTGAATTTAAAATAAGAGAATTATGCCGGCTGATTCTGGACTCCATATCAGGCGCGGAATACGACTTGGTAGGAACCAGTCGATAGGGTTGAACTGTTTGCATGATCGGAGCTTTCTGAGAAGGGGAAAAAACAGAATTGACCAGGGAGGAAGGCCCCCATTGTCAAAACATTTCTCAGACTGGGCAATGCGAAATTTTACGTATTGCCCAAATACCAGAAACCGCCTTATACAGGCGGATTTCCGATATTTTTTTCATTAAGACGGCAGGAAATCCACCGGCCAGGTGACGTTCATCTGGTCGACATCCTTGGCACCAAAATCAAACTGACGGATGCGTGCCAGCAGTTTGGCTTCCAGCTCCGGCGACTTCAGATCACTCGACACGACACGACAGTCCAGCACATTGCCGCCCGGTGCAATTTTCAGTTCCAGCACCACCTTGCCCTGCAGGCCCGGTTCTTCACGCAGTGCGCGGTTATAGATCGCATAAATCGCACCTTTGTTCTTTTCAAACACCAGCTTGATTTCTTCGATCGAGCGCGAAGCCTTGCCACTTGCGCCGCGCTGCAACGTACCACCGGCCTTGCCGCCAGCCTGTGCCCCGGCTGAACCGGCCCGACCGGCGCCGTTACCGCCACCACCGCCGAGTGAGCCTTCGACCATGGTCGTGGAGCGTCCGGCCAGTCCGCCGCCGCCGGTGTTGCTGCTGTAGCCGGAGGTATTGATACCGCCGCTGCCGCCACTGGCGTTGGAGGTGATCATGGAGCGCACCGGCACGCCGGCTTCATTGCCGGCACCCACACCCACACCGACACCGCTGCCCACGCCGGGACCCGGTTTGACCGGATGGATCTGCACGGCCATCGGTGCACCGCGCAATTCTTCCAGATCTTTCGAATCGGCCAGCAAGCCGATACCGGCGACCTTCTTCCGGATGGCATCGACTTCACCCGGCGCCTTGTTCGGTTCCGGCACGCGCGCTTCCGGTGCCGGTTTCTGTTTGTGTTTCACATCCTCGGGATGCACATCGGCATTTTTTTCCAGTTCCTTGGGCAGGTCCGGCCTGGTCAGGTCTTCCGGCTTCGGTGGCGTGACCATCTTTACATTATCCAGAATCATGGTCGTGATCTGTTCACGCGCAGCGTCATTTTTACTGCGATCCTGCACCGCCGGCGGCATCAGCCAACCCAGCAGAATCAGCAACGCCAGCGCGATCAGAATGTTGCGATAGATGCGCTGGAAACGCGCATCATCTTCGGGCGAGCCGGCCCAGGGCAGTACCGGCGTGCGGAACGAGACAGCCAGTGCGGCACTCATGAGTCACCCCTTTGCTGCACGGCGAACGAGACATCGCTGTAATTGGCGCGCGCGCTGGTGATCATGATTTTTCTCAGCAGCCGGTACGGAATGTCCCTGTCACCCATGATGGTCAGACGTTTGCTGAGCGCTTCGTTTTCTTTCCTGACCATTTTGCGGCTGGACTGCTGCAGATCCAGCTCGGCCTTGAGCGGCTCGATGAGGTCGCCCGTCTGGTCCAGCACGTCAGCAACATTGGCGACCTTGCGGCCGTCAACCAGAATTTCAGTGGCGCTGACTATCACCACCAGCGTTTCGCGCGGACTTTGTTCGGCATTCGATTCGGGCATGCGCACCGCTTTCGGGCTGGGCAGGTTTTCCACGCCGACCGAATTCGACAGCAGGAAAAAAATCAGAATGGTAAACACGTCGATGAGCGACACCAGGTTCATGTCCACCATCGACTGATTGCGTTTTTTGCGTTCGGCACGCAACTGCCTCATTGTCACTTTCATGGCTTCACCTTAACAATCGGTGCATCCCCGATGGAAATATTCGTGAACAGCTCGGCACGCACCACCTTGTCGCCCTGCGCCACATGACCGGTGCGAATCGCATCCATGACCTTGACGATCGTGTCATACGAGGTGTTCGGCTCAGCCAGCACCGAGGCTTCATTTTTATCCGGGAAGCGGGTCTTGAGCTGTTCCATCAACAACGTCAGCGCTTTCAGATCGGGGCCTTTGTCGGTGGAGGGGATCTTCTGGATCAGTCCGCCGATCCGGTCGCCGACTTCCAGTGCCTCGGGTCTGACCACGATTTCCAGTTGCAGATTGTTGTCCTTGACCTGTTCGAGCGCGGCATTATTCTGCGCCGGCAAAGTCAGATCGATCACGGCCAGGCGCGTGAATACCGCCGTCGACAACAGAAACGGTACCAGCACCACGATCAGGTTGATGAAGGCGGTGATTTCCAGATGCGCCACATCCTTGCGCAGGCGTCGGATTCTCATGTTGAGGCCTATTTGGGTTGTCTGGCTTCAGCGGCAGCGGCCTGTTCGGAACGGATGCGTTGTACCAGATTCAGAAAACTCATTTTGGCGGCTTCCAGTCCATCGACGATTTCGCCGGTCTTGGCCTGCAGGAACGCGTGGATCAGCAAAAACGGAATCGCCACCATCAGCGCGAACGCGGTATTGTTCATCGCAATCGAAATACTGGCGGAGAGCATCTCGGCCTTTTCTGCCGGATTGACCTGCGCTACGGCAGTAAAACCCTTGATCAGACCGATAATGGTACCGAGCAGACCAACCAGAGTAATGACGTTGGCGAAGGTAGCAATGTAGTGGGTGCGTTTTTCCAGACGCGGCACGATTTCCATCATGCCTTCTTCCATGGCCGAATCGTAATCTTCCCGACGTCCCGGGCTTTGCATGCGCACCAGTCCGTAATAAATGATTTTTCCGACGGCAGCATCGGCATCCGATGTCAGTCCCAGCACTTCCTTGAACTGGCCTTTTTGCAGCAGCGGCAAAATCTGCGACCACAGTTTGCGATTCTGGGTGCGGGTTTTGGTCAGGAAGATGAAGCGCTCCACGGCGATCGTCACGCCCAGCGACATGATCAACAAAGACGGGTAAATGAACAGGCCGCAATCGCGAAAAAACTTAATTGCCGTGTCGAAGGTATCCATATTTAAAACTCCACTTGAAAAGTAATTGATAAACGTGTTGAGATGCCGGGTTATTTTTCATCGTTCCTGGGTGCTGCTGGTCTGGATTCTGCTACTGCTGCTGGTTGCTTTTTATCGTCTGCCGGTTGCGCGTATTTCACCTGGCGTTTGAATACATCCTTGTCGAGCGGCGCGAGCGCTTCATCGAGCACGCTTTCCAGCGGCCGGCCACTCAGGTCGCCCGGCATGGGTTTCTTCCACGGCACGATGTACAGTACTTTGGGCAGTTCGCGGTTGCCGATGATCTGGGATTTGTCGATGTCGGCGTGGTCCTGGGCCAAGGCCGGCAAGGCCAGCATTAAAAATAAAATGAGCGAAATAATTTTCATGACGGATCCTTTTGCTGCATGACCGGCTTTCTGCTTTTGACTTCCCTGACCCACTTGCTGACTTCAGCATCGCCATCCGGATGCAGATTCAGAAAGGCGTTGTACATGTCCAGCGCATGGTCGGCGTCTCCCAGATACAGGTCATACAGGATGCCCAGATCCAGCATGGCCACGCTGTTTTTCGCATCTCTGGCGATGGCGTCCTGATAGGAAGCCAGTGCCTTGTCGAACTGCCCGCTCTTGCGGAAATTAATACCGGCACGGATCTGCTGGTCCGGCAATGGAATCAGACTTTCCCGTTCCACTTTGCCGTAACGCGCCGGTTTGAGTTCAGTCAGCGCTGCAAAGCTTTGCTGAACCCAGCTGTCGTAAATGCCGGCGCTGCTGCGTGCTGCATTGACTTCATGAATGTCGATCGCCTTTTCTTCAAACGGGAACGCCTGTTCTTCGAGCAGCACATCATACTGTTCGCGCTCGGCCTTGCTGAGTTTGGCGGGCCGCTCGGAAGCCAGCAGCGCCTTGCCGAAATCGCGATAGGTGCTGGCAATTTTGAAAGTGGCTTCGGTGCTGATATCGGCCACGCCGTAGCCAGTGGCCACCGCATAGGCCTTGAGCGTGTCTTCCATCCGGGCTTTTTTCAGCTTCAGATTTTTCTTCAGCGGTTCAACCAGCGCCACTTTGCGGTACGACTCGGCTATCGGTTCTGCCAACGCCAGTGCAGCAGTGGCGCCCAGGAAACGGGTGCGATCGGTATGTTCACCGGGCGCGCTCTGTTCAGCACTCTGGATTTCTTTCATCAACGCCAGTTCACGCGCGGCATTGCCCTCCTGTTTGGCAATCACGGCAAGCCGGTAACGCGCTTCCAGACCGCTGACCAGTTCGTGTTGGTTCAGCGCCAGATACTTTTCATAATCCTTGCGTGCTGCGCTGCGCGATTCGGCCGTATCGTCCTTCTGATGCAGTTCAGCCGCCTGCCACAACATGTCGGCGGCCTGTTTGCTGTCTTTGGATGCGGCGGCCATGGCCTCAAGTTCGGTCGCAGCGCCCTGCCACTGGCCTTTTTCCAGATACACGGCGGCGAGCTTGTTGCCGACCTCGGCATTCAATGGATTTTTGGGGTAACGGGTGCGGAAATCTTCCAGCATGGACGAGGCCTTGTCCCATTCTTTCAGGGCAATCAGCGCAGCAGCAGCATCGAACTGCGCCGTGGCGCGGATGGTCGATTCAGGTGCGACGCTGCCAACCCGGGAAAAGTCGACGACGGCCTTTTGCAGATCACCGGCCGTGCGGGCCTGTTCACCCTGTTTGTAAATGGCCGCAGCCTGACGTTCTATCAGGTCGTTGCGATTGGGCGCATTGGCCGGGGTCAGTTTCAGTACCTGTTCGAGCGCCTGTTCGGAAGACTGGAACGAGCCGGCTTCAAACGACGTGTAGGCCAACACCGTCCAGGCCACGCCACGCTGCTCATCGGGCGCAACCGGATGCATGTATATAATGCGTTGCGCCACATCTGCGGCCTGTTGATAGTCTTTCAGGTTCAGCAGTTTTTCTGCGGCGTTGGCCATGACTGCCGGTGCACGCGGGTCGTTGCCAAACTGAGCGGCAAACTTCAGTTCACTGGCTACCGTGGCACGTTGCAGTGCTTCCTTCTGGCTGTCCTGGGCCAACTCCAGTTGTTTGGCATAGGCGAGCAAGGCAGCATAGCCGGCGTCGGCACCACGTTGATTCTGTGGATTGAGCGGGAACTGATACGCGGTGTTTTCGTATTCGGCACTGGCTTCAGGATAACGGCCCGCTTCAAACAGCAGTTCGGCCAGCAGGAAGTTGTTTTCCGCTGCATCTTTGTCGTTCGGGAAGGAGGTCAGGTAGGTTCGGTACCAGTGGATGGCTTCGGCATAGTCCTCGGCTTTTTTGCTCTTCTGGGCACTGGCATGATAGTAGCGCGCCAGTTCGGCCAGATGCAGCTTGACCAGATCCTGGACCTTGTCCCAGCCGAACGGATTGGCCGTGCGATAGGCGCTGTTGCTGCCGTAGTGGATCACGAATTCTTTTTTGGCCTGCAGCGCCAGACTGGCAAAACCATTCTGCGCATAGATTTCTATCACGCGCGCCTGCAGCACCGGTGCCTTGCCGTGCAGGGCATTTTCATGCGCGAAATTACTGAACGTATCGGCTGCATCCTTGATGCGATCCTGTTTCAAATACAGTTCACCCAGCTGTTCATACACGCGGTACTCATACGCATGCCGCACCGGCGTGGTCATGTAGGGCGGAATCGATTCGGCACCCTGCAGGTTTTCCAGCGACAGGCTGATGACGCGGAAGGTATCTTCCAGCAGTTCCAGATCGGCACGCACCAATCCTGGAATGGTATTCAGACCACCGTCACCCTGACGGTCGGACAGTTTCACATCGAGCACGAAAAAAAATGATTGCAGCGCCAGTTCCAGCTGGCCCTGTTTGAACTGCGACCAGCCCTGCATATACATGGCGCGGTCATAATATTTGCCGAACTGCCCGTTTTGCAGCAGTGCGGCATACGACTTTTCGGCGTGCGCATAATCACCGAGGGTAAACAACAGCTCGCCGATGCGGAACTGGGATTCGTCGTAATAGGCGGTATGCGGATAACTGCCCACCAGACGGCGCAGGGTAATGAGCGCCGCATTCAGATCGCCACTCTGTTCCTGGGCACGCGCGAGCTGATACAGAATATGGTCATTGTCGGCGGCATCGGGATACGCCTTCAGATATTGCTGATAACTGGCAATGGCCGCCGTAAAATCCGGGTCACCCTGCGCATTGACACCATCGGCACTGTCCATTTCCAGATCACCGATGCGGCGCATGGCTTCGGCACGCTGCGTGGCCTTGGGCGCGATGGCCAGAAAATTTTTGTAGGCGGCGATGGCCTGAGAATTATTGCTGGCCACGTGATCTTCTTTATCCACCACCACTTTGCGATCAGCCAGCGATTTGATCGTGGGCTCATTGTCGGGGGTGCCGGTGCTTTGGCCTTTGTGCGTGGTGGAACAGGCACTGAGCACGGCCATGCACAACACAGTCAGACTAAGGCTTGATCGCATGAAACGCCTCCTGTCTGAAATCGTCACTGCCGCGGTCGTACAACTGGGCCAGGGCAAAGCGCGCCTGACTGGAATACTGGGTCAGCAGCGCTTTTTCATGCGTGAGTTCGGCCACCGCAATATCCTGCACGGCCTGTTGCTCGGCACTGGTCAGAGCGGCGATGCGCGGCAAGGTACTGTTGATGATGTTGGCAATGGTCGCGATGCGCTGCGCGAGCTGATCGAAGCGCTGCGGTTCGTCATGCTGCGCTTTTTGCAGATCGGCTTCGAGCTGAGTGGCACGTTCGAGCTGGGTGCCGAGGTCCTGCAGATTTTTGCCGGCATCCCAGCTGCGCTGTGGATAATCCTGGGCCAACTGCCACAGCAGAGCCCCGCGCGCCAAACGCAGTCGCTGCTGCGCGGCGCTGAATTCAGCATCGCCCGGATGGCTCAAAATCAAATTTTGCACGCTGTCGCTGCGCTCCAGAAGTTCCAGCTGTCTGGCATCGGCAAACGCAATACCGTCAGCCTGAGTGGTTCCATCGGCCAGCCGTTTTTGCAGTGTCGATTGGCGCGACTGCAGCGCACTGATACCGGTATCGCGGGTTTTTTCCATCACCTGCGGCAGTCGGTTGGCAAAAGCGGCGCGCCGGTTTTCCAGCATGTTTTCAAACACGCCGAGCTTGTCGCGCCACTGTTCCAGATTGGCGCTCAGAAACAGCAGGTCGCGATAATTTTTGAATGCCTCCTGAAAGTCGTGTTGCGCCAGCACATGCGCCAGATGCGACGCGTGCGGCATCGAAGGCACAGCACGGATATGCCAGAACCAGCCCATGTCATGGCCCGGATTGTCAGCCAGCAGTGCCTGTGTCATCTGCCCGCTCTGAATGGCGGCAATCGATTCATCCAGTTTCACATCTTCCTGATCAAACGAGACAATGGCATCGTTGTACAGGCGTGCCGACTGACCCAGCGCGCCCAGTTCGGCGTAGGCATAGGGCACGGCGATTTTTGCTTCCAGTTCGGCCGTATCGTTGTCGTCGCGCTGCGCCAGTTCCTGCCAGGGTATCAGGGCCTGCATGTAATTTTTGCCGGCCACCGAAGCCCAGCCCATGCCGAGCAGGGCCTTGCTGGATTCCTTGCTGTTCAGACGGATGCGTTCAAAATAGACACCGGCCGGATTTTTGAGTGGTTGATTCTCAGCCAGCGTGGAAAACCCGAGCGCCAGATTGGCGCGGTCGCGCAGGGCGCGGTGTTCTTCATCCTCCTCGGGTGCCAGGCCGAGTGAGTTGAGCAGCGCAATGCCGCGCGAAGCATTGCCGGACTTGATCAGGGCAATGCCAAGATTGTAGGTGACATAGTCGGACGATGGATTCTGCTGCGCCTGCAGCACGGTGAGAGCCGCGGCATAATCGCCGCGTGCCATCATCAGGTTGGCCTGCAGCAGCACGCGTTCTTCCTGCAGGTCTTTGGGCAGCGCCGTGCCGATATGCTGCAGTGCCGCTTCGGCCTGCTCGCCATAGCCGCGCTGATACCGGATCTTGGCCAGATAAAACCAGGCCCGGTCGCGCGTGGCGGGTGCCGTGCCGGTATCGATGAGGTGTTCAAACACGGCGCCGGCTTCGCGGTGCAGTCCGTACGACAGCAGGATGCCACCGCGCAGTATTTCAGCTTCATCGGTGTGATGGGAGACCCGGCCAAAATGCTGCGAGGCCATCAGTTAAGTCAGGGCGGTAAAATCGTGATCCTGATAAAACTCGAACAGCGTATTGCCGTAGTAGGGGTCTTTGATTTCATGAGAATAGTCTCCCGGTTTCGTCGTAGGCTGGGATGCAATCCCAGCATCAGCGGTTGCAATGCCGGGATTGCAACCCGGCCTGCAATCCGGTTCAGCAGCGCACACCGCACCGCCGAGCATCAAACTCAGCGCTGCAATGAGCGTTCGAACCGAAAAAGTAACCGGCAGCGCCATCGCTATTCCCAAACCTTGATATCAAACTCGGGCTGGAGTTTGGCCATCGAATCCTGAATGCGCAATTCGACATATTTGGCCTGCGTCTCCTTGGTGAACTTGACGGTGGCGCCGCGTTTGTAGTCGCGCGTGTGCGGTCCGCCACCGGTGAAGGTCGCCACCAGTTCATGTTCGCCGGCACGCAGATTGCCCAGATACAGACGCTGTACACCGCCGCGGTGCAGTGCATTGACTTCGAGCGGGGTGTAGAGATAATTGGCCACCAGTTTGTCATCGAGTTTGACCTGCACCGAATCCAGCTCAAACATCTTGCCGACATCCATCGACACAAACAGCACCACCTGGGTGTTGGCCGGGAACAGCAAATCCTCTTCCAGCACCAGCAGGTCGCGATTCAGTTTGATGACGTCGCTTTTCAGATCCTGCACGCTGCTGTCGAGTGCCTGCGGCGTGGCGGATTCGACTTTGGGGACGTCAGGACTTTGGGGTGGCGTTTCTGCCGGCTCCTGGGCCCAGACGGGACAGTTAACTATTCCCGCCAAAAATAAGAATGCAGCCAGAATACGTATCAATGTTTTCATCATCGTTCTCATTAAAAAGTCGCAGAAACATACAACTGCACCAGATTCGATTTAAACGAATACAGTTGTCCGGTACGAATATCGGTAAAGTCGCTGTAGTTGTATTGCGTCAGTTCATAGGACCCATTGAGTCTGACGGTGTAGTCGGCATTTTTCTTCAGCGTGTAGGTGAGCCTGCCACCGATGCCGATATCGTCAAAGTCACTGAGCTGACGGTTGCGCGAAATATACAGCGTGTCCGCCGGTGCATTATCGCTATAGAACAGCGCCTTGCTTTGCCGGTAGTAACGCAGCGAGGCATCGGCCAGCCAGTCTTCGGCGAAGTAGCGGCTGTAGCCGACTTCCAGATTGTTGGCCTTGATCGCCCAGTTGTCCCAGAAATGGCGTACTTCCATGTGCACGGCATCGCGATGACCGAGGTCGCCAACCAGACGCAGATCGAGTGCGCGCGAAGAACGGGTGCGCGGATCATTTTCCGGCACGGCCGCGCCGAACACACGCGCTACCCGATACGGCGAACTGAGAAAACCCTCATCGGCCACGGCTTCGGCATTCAGACTCATGAGCCAGTGCGGCGTCAGTACCTGTGATACGCCAAAGCGGTACATCCAGTGCGACGCTTGATCTTTAAACGAAGGGTCGCGGTGCTTGAAGACCTGATCTTCACCGCGCGTAAAACCGAGATTCACGGTCGTCATGCCGCCATAGACTTCCTGGGCAATATCCATGCTGTTGCTTTTTGCAATGTAATCCGCTTCGGTACTGTTGGTGGTGCCGACCGTAATGTGCGAATCACGATACACATAATCGAGACCGAGGTTGTATTCATGGCGCGTTTCACGAAACGGGCTGGCGGTGGTGACCACGTCGATCGAGGCATTGGACACCGCATCGATGTAATAACCGGCAGACAGTGAAAAACTGTCCGCCAGTTTTTTGCGCACCAGCAAAGCCGGACCGTCCGCGGTTACGCCGCCGCCACTGTAGTAATGGAACATGGCTTCGGCATTGTCCTCGGGCAGATCAGCCGCGCGCGCCTGATGCAGGCCAAACACGCCACCGAGCAGCGTGGCCAGTTTCAGCAGCAGCTGCCAGCGCGGTGGCCAAGTTCGTTTGTGGGACAGATCAGTTGCAGCCACAGCCACCTCCTTCTACCCCGGTGGCACCGCGCGCGGCTTCACGCACTGTGTGCACATGCTCAACATGTTTGGCCGACAGCGGGTCGGCAGAAAATTTCATGATCGGATCGGCCAGCGCTTCGCGCTCATACGGCTTTACCCAGGGCTCGGGCATGTGCCACTGCGCGCAGCCAGACAGCTGCAGCGCGCACAACAGTATAAGCAAACGGGTCAGCCAGCCTGATCGCATCATTTGAGCAACTCCCTGATCTGTTTATCGTACTCGGCTTCCACGCCGGACAGGTAACCCCGGTGCAGATAGCGCACCTTGCCGTCACGATCCACGATCACCGTAGAAGGCATGGTCGACAGGTCGTACAGGGTACTGATCGATTTTTCCGTATCCAGCAGCACCGGAAATTTCAGGCCGAGCCGGGTGGCGACGTCACTGGCGTGTTGCACATCTTCGTCGATATTCACGCCCAGCAGCACGAAACCGGCTGCGTGATATTTTTCATACAGCGCATTGAGCTTGGGCATTTCCTGCTGACACGGGCCGCACCAGGTCGCCCAGAAATTGATCAGCACCACCTTGCCGCGCAACTCCTGCAAACGCAGATTCGGCCCGCCCAGCGTGCGCAGGGTAAAGTCAGGCGCGGCCGACATGGTGGTCACGGCAAGAGCCGGCGTTGCAAACATACACAGCGCAAGCAACAGCGCCGTAGGCTGGGATAAAATCCCAGCAACAACGGCTGCAATGCTACGGTATTGGTGGCCTTTGATTTTCATTACCTGTTCCTAAAATGATGCAGTCACGCCGGCTGTGAATTCCAGATTCTGGGTGCGTTCACGCTGCCCCAGCAGATCCATGGAAAAAATATGATCGCGTGCATCGAGTTGCACCGACCAGGTATCGGAAAAAAACAGCCGCATGCCGGAACCGAAATTAAAAGTGGCGTGCTTCTGGCTGTCGAGCGTGGTATTGCCGACCCCGGCAATCAGATACAGCGCGAACGGAAAGGCATGGCGGGTACCGACGAACGCTTCACCGGGCAGAATGTTGTAGCCGGCCGACAGGTTGTAGTAACTCATTCTTTCGGTTGGATTGGGGAAGATGCCGCCCGGCAGAATCAGCCGGTAGTTCTTGTCGCTGACCTTGGTTGTGCCGATGACACTTTGCACAAAAAAGTCTTCAGTAATGTCATAACCCAGCCGCACGCCTTCTACTGCGGCAGCGCCGAAATTCTGGGTTGAGTACACACCGGCCAGTGCCCCGATCTGAAAATCATTCGAGGGAAAATGTGGCACCTGCACATCACGCCGCGTGACTTCCGGCACCACGATCTGGGTCTGGGTCTGGGTCTGGTCCGCGGGGACATCGGCGGCAATGGCCAGACAGGAGGCGGTGGACGACAGAAGCAACATAAACTGGGTGATGTATTTCATCGTGACCCTCAAAAGAAAAAGGAAATGCCGGCGGTGGCAGCGCGATACTCAAGCGTACGCTGATCCGAAACAAAGGCGGTATAAATCGAATAATCGGCACGCAGCATGAAGCGGTCGGTCAGGTAATAACGCACACCCACGGTGGCATTGGCCAGCTGCGCTTTGGTGTCCAGCGCACCGACCAAGGACTGATTCGGCAGGTTGTTGAATTTACCCAGGCCCAGGCCAAAAAACGGTGAAATGCGCTGGTCCGACCAGGGTTCGGAAATGAGGTTGACGTGCCAGATGGTGGTGCCGGAAAACACGCCCTGCACCTGTCCCAGAGTAGCTTCCAGACTGAGCGTGTCGGACATGCGGTAACTGGTCCAGATTTTGAGCAGCGGTTCGTTCTTGAATTCCCCCCAGGCGGCACCGAGCTGCACGGTGCGGTGCAGATAATCATCGAGCATCAGATCGCGGAACGATTTTTGCGCGCCGGCCGCGGTCAGTGTCGATTCGAGCTGACTGCGCTCGACCCAGCCTTCGATGCCATGGTCGTTGACTACCTTGTACCAGTCAGTGTGACGCAAGGTGATCCAGACCGCCTGACCACGCGTGACCACAAAAAATACCGGATAGCCGCGACCGGGTCCGGTATGCAGTTCCAGGTAGGGATCAGTCACCTGCAACCTTGCATCCGGGTCCATTGCCAGGGACGGCTGTTCAGCCAGCGCGCTCTGTAATGGGGCAAACACCGCCAGCAGCAGTGTGAGATAACGCAGCAATCTGGTCAGCGTTGTTATTGTGTATTGCATGTTCCACTCATCGGGTCGCCTGCGGGGGTAAACATGTTGTAGGTTGCGGGACTGAATTCATCCTGACCGATCGGCGCCGGATGGCTGATCCAGTAGGTGATCAGCGCCACATGCGAATCGCTGGCCGGGGCAGGGAAAATCAGACCGCCGCCATGCAGGGTATTGTTGAGCTCCGGCTTGTCCAGCAGTCGCGACAGCAGGGGTGAGCCGATCACGACTTCCCCCTGGGCCGAGTAGAAATTTTTGTACATGTCGGTTGCACGCAAAACGGCTTCGGTATTGGCCAAATTGGTCAGATCCTGAACCTGGGCCGTAGGTACGATGCGCAATGCGCCACCGGCTCCGGTTGCAGCGGCATGGCAGCCAGCCGCTGCACAGGTGTTGGTCACCGTTGTGCCATTGAGCTGGGTTTGCAGCTGAGTCAGAAATATCGGATTGATGCAGCGTTGAAAATACGCAAACGACAGCGCCTGATTGGTGGTCTGAACCGCGTTGGTAATGGTGGGCGAGTTGCCGAGTGGACTGGAGCCACCGCAGCCAGACAACAAGGCCATCATCATCAGGACCACTTTTTTAGCATTCATCCGCATCATCCCCCACATCCAGTACTGATCCAGTTGGCAATCGTGTTGTAATTGGCGCTGCCTGCCGGCAGTACTGCTGTGGTCACCCCGACTGCGCCGTCCGGATGCGGTATGGACGACGGTTTGCTCAGCAGGTAATCCGATGCCGGTGTGCAGGCATCGGTGATCATGGTCAGCGTGACATTGTAGTCGCCTGCCGGATCTCCGGTCAAAACAAACCTGTTGTTGCGGAACGACGTACCGACCGGCTGGGTGTTGACGGTACTGCCGATTGCCTGATGGCAGCCGGCGCAGGTCGACAGGATGATCGGATAAACCTGAGCAACAAAGGCGGTCTGGCTCAGTCCGTTGACCACCTTAATCATTGAGCCCTGTGCAAACGGATCGTTGAAGTACTTGCCGCCCGTGTCGATCCATTCGGCGATCAGTCGTTTTTCGGCAGCGTTGAGCATGGTCGAGTGGTCCGGCGCCGGAGCGACCGGGGTGGGATGGGCCAGTTGCGCTGCGGCCGAGGACATCAGCGTCTGACCGGACATGATTTCCATCAGACGGCTTTTTCTGGCCAGACCCAGCGCCATCGATTCATCGGCCGCCGTATCGACCAGTGCATCGGCGCGCGCCACCACCTCGACACCTTCATTCACGATGAACTGGGGTTGGCCACTGGCGTTGAGCAATGGCACACCGATGAGCAACTGGTCATAGGACGTATAGCGACCGCTGCCGCCTGTTGTGGCGCCCAGATCAATCGTGGTGTTGGTGCTGGTATGGCAGGTGGTACAGGTCGAAGCACCATTGGGGCCGCGCACCATCGACCAGATCGGCTGGATGTGCTGGGTGTAATTGATGATGCCACTGGGGCTGCCGTTCGTGCCCGGGGCCACTTCACCGAGCGCGATATTGAGATCATCGGCAGGATTGGTATTGCCCACGTATTTGATCGAAATGGAAGGACGCGCCACGATGCCGGGCTTGCTGGTATCGGCCCACAGGTCGGTAGTCACCGGGTCAGGTCCGAGCAACAGGTAGGACCCGGCGGTACGGGTGAGCGTATCGGCCATGGTTTCGCCTGACTGATGCGCAGTCTGCATGGCAGGCAACCAGGCACTCGGCACGGTGTTGACCACATTACCGGAATTGATCGCACCGCCGCGCCGTGGGCTGTGACAGCCATCGCAGGTGCGGTGTTCGCCGGGTCGCACCTGAATCCAGTTGGTGTGGGTCTGGAACGCGCGGCCCTGAGAATCGATCACGGCCAGTGCAATGGGTGTGTCGGCCGGTACGGTGAGTTTGAATGAACCGTCCGGCTGGATCGGGGCGTATCCCAGAATCTGCTGCATTTCAAATTCGGTTTCACCGATGGCGGTGCGCATGCCGGTGGTATTGCTCGGCGGGGCGACGGCGCGCACCGCGCGAATAAAGCGGGCCGGTGCGCACAGATAGGCTGGACTGGCCGGATCCTTGATGTGGATCAGGTCGGCAATCAGTGGCCGGTTATCGAGCGGATCGGTCGGCGGGGTCAGTGCAATCGCCGTGGTGCAGCCATTGACCAGATCAGCCGGCGAGAGCACGGCGGAGCCCATCCGTCCCTGGCCGTCGGTGTCATAGACACTGCGCACATCGAGCAAACCCAGATTCTGGCTGGCCAGACTCTGGTCCGGGCTGGTCGGAGTCGTGATGTTCGGTTCGGTGCGCGCCATGATGGCCACCGGATGGGTATAGGTATAACCGCCTGGGGGCGTGGCCACATTCAGCAAGGTCTGTTTGACCGAGTCAAACATATAGATGGCATAGCTCGGGTTGACATCATCCTTGACCGGGTCGGCAGTGATGTCGGTATTGAGCCTGTTCCCGTTTGACAGCGCGGCCAGTTCTGTCGCGCTCAGGGTCGTGCACGATACCACCACGCCGGCGTTGTGCACTTCACATGGCGTATAGGCCATGAGCACCCGATCGGTGCCGTCCCACAGCGGATAGGGTGTGGTAATGCGTCCATACTGCGACAGGCCGCGGTCCGAATTGAGCAACTGAGTGGTTGCCTGTACCTGACCGACCGTATTGGCCGGCACGGAAGGACTGATTGGATTGTTTGCATCGGTAAAATTGGCGGCATTCACAAACATCAGCGCACCGCCTTCATGGGTACGCGACAAGGGCATCAGGTCAGTCGCCAGATATCCGGCATGCGCCTGAGTCGGATCCATGTCGCGCGGATGCAGAAAGGCAGTACCGTCACTGTGCGAGCCGTACAGAACAAATAAATTAGTACCATCCGGATTAACGGTGAATACTTTGAAATGATTTCTTCCACCCTGATGGTCCCAGTGTGAAAACATGATCTGGCCGTTGGGACGCACGACCGGATTGCGGTCATGGCTCTGATTGAACGAAATCTGGGTGATATTACTGCCGTCAGTTGCCATGGTGTGCAGATTAAACACCTGTTCGCGCTCGTACTCATCGAGCGCAAAATAACTTTGACCAAGGGCCTGATTGACATGGGACTCTGTCTGGCGGTTGGAGCTGAACACAAACCCGGTGCCACCGGGCAGATAAGTTGGCTCAACATCGTCTGCGGTAGTGGTACTGGTGACACGGCGCAGCGTGCCACCGCTCAGACCGCCAGTCGTCATGTCGTATTCCCAGATATTAAAACGCCCGGTACAGGCCGGTGCGCCGCCCGAGGTGGAGGTATTGGTGGTCGGGCAAGTCATGGCAAACACGATTTTTTTACCGTCGTACGACACATCAAGACTGTTCACATCGCCATTGCCCTGAGTGATGCCCGCCGTAATGTTGTGTTCAATGGCGCTGGCTGAAGCCAATTCGCGAATCATCAGATCGCCGCCCGGTGCGGTCGGCGCTCCGTTGGTGGGGTTGGTGGCGATGGTATTGGCTCGTTTGGCATACGCAATCGGAACAGAACCCGACACCACGACAGACGATGCGCTGCTGTCAGAACTGGCGGAACAACCGGCGAGTTGCACGGTCAGTACGATGATAGCCACCGAAGTGACCAGGTTGAATAACGTTTTCATATCAGCCTTCCCGCTAATGAACGTTGATAGTTTTGATTGCGTTGTTAGCTTAACCTGCCGGCAGCGATGGATTTGACAGCCCGTCGGAATAATGCAATTTTCCGGCTGCATCCACAATCACTGCATCAATCCCCTGCTGCGCATGGACCAGACGCAAGCCCTGTTCGACACCCAGTACAAAAACCATTTTTGAAAATGCTTCGGTGGTCAGTCCGTCTTCTGCCAGAATCGTCACGCTTCTGACCGCCGAGGGTGATCTGCCGGTGGCAGGATCAATCAGGTGATGAAAGCGCACGCCGTCTTCTTCAAAATACCGTTCGTAATCGCCCGAGGTTGAAATCGAGGTATCCGTCAAAGGCAGCATCGCGACCACTTTGTTTTCGCTGGCCGGGTCACGCACGCCGATCATCCACGGGCGTCCGTGCCGGTCACCAATGACTCTGCTGTCGCCGCCGGCGCTGACATTGGCATGCCGTATGCCGCGCTCCTTCAACAGTCTGGTGGCATTGTCTACCGCATAGCCTTTGGCAAAACCACCCAGATCAATACACATATCAGGTTGCGCGAAAGCCACGGTGCGCGCTTCGTGGTCCAGTATCAGATTGCGATACCCAACTGCTTTGCGCGCTTTGTCCAATTGTTCGTCAGTCGGCCGAATATGTTGCCGGTAATCATACAACCTTCCCACGGCCGCATAAGTAATATCGAACGCACCATTCGAAAGTTGTGAAAAATATGCCGCACATTTCAGTAAATGCAACATTTCACTGCCCACTGCTACCGGTAGACGGGCGGCATCGCGATTGATTGCAGACAACTCGGAATCGGCCTTGTACGGACTCATCAGGCGGTCAATTCTGTGCATTTCCTGCATCACCGCTTCAATGGCCGCCTCACCCTGGCCGCGTTGCTCGCACCACAGTTCGACACTGATCAGGGTTCCCATAATCGCCTGCTCAGCCTTGATCCAGCCATGACTGGATTGTGATTTGGCGGCAGAGGGACGTAGAAAACCAAACATAAATCAGGTGCTTTCGAGTTATTAAACAAAATTCGCCTGGCGTTGAGGTCAGATCAAAGCAAGACGGCATTGCCAGGCGGTAATGCAGTGTTCCACACATATTTCCGCATCGCAAGTTACTGAAACACTCATTTACACTAAATTACAAATGGCTCACAGGTTAGGTAAGAATACTTTTTGACAACAGGGAGTCAATCGTTAATAAATTCAATAAATATTTCAGTCGAAACAAAATACCTTCTGCAATCAAACTTTGTAGCGCCATTTTTTATAGGCACTCGAATTTTCCTTGTCCCTTTGCCAGTAAGGAAAAATCACCGCCATATATTCTTTGAATCCGGCCAGCGCTGCGTGGTAGTTTTCCGGGGTGCGTGCACGTTCCAGCTGCTGCGCCAGAGCGCGCATTTTGTGTCGGCTGGCCGTGCCTGTTTGCTGTTCCGATTTGGAAAGCAGCAGCGCGCGCTCGATGGCATCGAGCTCCAGGCTCAATCCGGTTTTTCTTCTGCTGTGCCGTGCCATATTCACCAACATTTTTTCCAGCGACTTGCCGTGCTGTCGTTCCATCCGGTGCCAGTAACTGTCCTGCAGCGCCTTGCCGTTCCGGTCAGCTTTGCCTGACGACAGCGCATGCAGGTAATGCTTGGCAAAATACAGCATGGTTTGAGAGCCGGGTGTTTCGCTGATCAGCTTGCTGCCGGTCTGGGTGCAGCCAAGACTGGCGCGCAAACCCAAAGCGCCAGCCAACGGTATGGACGCATCGGTACCGAACTGCCGGTTGGTCTGCACGACCCTGCGCTCAAACAGTTTGGCGTACGGCAGGCCGACAAATATTTTCGGTTTGAAGTAGCGCACGATGGTCACGCCCTGACTGGAAAACGTATCGATACCAAAATTGGTATGCAATCCGGTTGTGCCGGCCTGAAAATATTCCCGGATCGATTTCAGCAACTGCCGGTTCTGCTCTATCGAATCCCCGGTCGTTATTTCCAGGGTCACTTCATCACCACAACGCAGCGCATTGTAGTGATGCAGGGTGCGGAAACTGATTTTCACACCCGGATTGCCGGCATCCGGCTGCGCGCTGTAACCAGCCGAAAACTGGACGATTTTTTCATTACTGGAATATTCGATGCGCTGTCTGGCCACGGCATGCTGCGCCAGAATTGTTCTGGCGTTGGGGATACTGGACTGGTGCAATTCCTGCTCCAGTTTTTGCACGGCACTTTTCAGCTGATCGTGTTCGACACAGTCATGACTGTCCTGCAATCGTGCGTAAATATCCGCCAGCAGCAAGGCCATGGCGCACAGACATTCCCGGGCATTTCTGGCGCCGTATTTTTTATGAAATGCGGCGATGCAGGCACCGGTGGTAGCGTGGCCCTGCCAGTGCATGGCGTGCAGATGCCGGTAATGGTTCCAGTCCTGTGTGAAGTGGCTGATATGCGCGGCGTGCAACTCATGCGCGTTGTCAGGCGCATTGTCGCCATACCAGAATGCCAGCACCCGGTTTTTAATTTTGGCACTGGCCAAGACGATATCCTGTTTCATCCCAGCCTTGAAGGCATCATCGGTATAGGGATTCTGCAGCAGTTCGCACAGCGTGGCTTCCCGGCCGGTATACACATTTTTGCTGGTGGCTTCCGCTTTCAGTCCGGCCTGTAGCATACTGAAACCAACACTGCCCTGCGCGCCGACTGTTTTGCCGGTGGTCAGTCCCTGCGTGATTCTGGCTTTGGAAAGCGCCACGGCCTGCAGATTGACCGCTGAGGCTGGCGCTTTCCCGGTTGAATCAGGCCTGGCTGCAGGCAAATTGAGCAATAAGGAAAATGAACGGGAAATTGCATCCTGCTGTAACAGGTAGGCATTGTTCAGATTTTCAAAATCGGAAATTTCATCCAGATCGAGCCCACTCTGACCAGCGGCCGCTGCGCGCGTGATGTAGCGCGACAGCTCTGGCACATTTCGGTTATCTGCAACCAGCTCCACAAACATGTGACGGACATAATCCTGCGCAGTCTTGCCATAGATATAGGCGCCGGCGGTGCCTGTCACTTTGGTTTTCAGGCTGGCAAACAGGGCTTTGAGGCTGCAGGTAACTGAACCTGATACCTGTCGGGAGGTGACATAGTTACCTTCATCATCGACCGCCGTGATTTGCTGATAGCGCAGTTCGCCCCCTGCCGAGAGCATTTTGAGTGGCGTTGTGACTTCCAGTCCGACCCGACCGCTGCTGGTGTCCTGCATGGCCGGGTTGTCCACCGAAACCCGTTCAATGTCGCGGGCAAAGTAAGCCACCAGATGATCATGCGAGAGTTGCGCCCAGCTGTTGCGGCTGACCAGCTCCAGGTAGCGCAGGTTGATTCGGGTGTAATCCGGCAAGGATTGCACGGACAATTGCTCCAAAGCCAGTGACATGGCGGCCCAGATTTCCAACGTAAGTTGCTCGCCGGGTAAGCGAAGCAGCGCCCCGATCAGTTGTGACAGAGTGGCATCGATGTGCTGATTGTTCAATTCGGCATGCAGTGCCGTGCGGATGTTGGACAGCAGGCCCAGCGCCTGGTTCCTGGTCAGATATTTGGCTGGGCTGGCGGTGGGGGTGGGGCTCGAGGCGGGGCTGGGGCTGGATGCAGAGATGAGCTGGTTTTTCTTGTTCAGTTCTTCGTAGCTGCGCTTCGAACTCAGCCAGTCCTCGACTGGCAGGCTGCCCAGAGCGCAACATTTCTGTGTGGGCGGCTCACCGTTTTTAGACAGGTTCAGCGACTGCAGTTCAACGTCACCGACCGACTTGGGCACCGCCGCCGGCGGGCGAATCATGCGTCCAAAATAATTTGCCGTAATCGTCATTGAATAGTTTTTGGCCAGCCAACTGTTAGTCTAACGGGCGATTCTAAACATTAATCATGACAAGATTGTTAAATATGCTTGTTAATTAAGATCGTTGTGCAGAAAAACAGCAAAAAAAAGCGACTGATCAAATCATCAGCCGCCTTGTGTTGAAATGCACCGTTTTGCTTACTGTGGCAAACCGTCAGGTGCTGCCGCGTCTGCCTCGGCCTGTGCCGCGCTGGCTTTTTCCGTTTCTCCGCATTGCTCCATCGCCTTGCCGTACGCCCGGCATAACAGCCGACGTTCATTGTTGCCATAGCTGGCGCGTTTGGCATACAGGGCATCGAGTTGGGCAAAACGGGCATCATCAGCGCGATAGGGCAAATGCATCAGCGCCAGGGACAGTACCCGCGGGTCCTGCGGATCCATTGCCAGACCGGCAGTCAACGCCTGTTCGGCCTGCTCCATCTGACCAAGCACAGCATGGATATCGCCGATATGACCATAGGCGTACGCAAAATCCGGTTTGCAGCGCGCGGCGTTCTGAAACGCTTCCAGTGCTGCTTCGATCTTGCCCATTCCCCGCAATGCGAGCCCTATATTGCAATGAATTAACGGGTCGGTTGGTGACAACCCGACTGCCCTGTTCAGGAATTCAAATGCTTCGGCGAATTTATCCCGATTGATTTGGAGTGATCCCATATAAAACAGGGCGCCGGTATTGTTCGGGGCCAGTGTCAAAGCCCGTTCGAAACAACGTTGCGCATTGTCAAAATCCCCGATTTCATAACGCATCTGACCCAGATTGATGTAAGGCAGTACAAAACCTGGCTGCATGTCGATGGCATGATGAAAGCATTTTTCGGCATCTTCCCGATGCCCCAGTGACTTCAGCGCAATCCCCAGGTCGTTCAGTGAAATGAGATGTCTGGGATTGATATCCAGTGCTTTTTTGAACTGACCGGCCGCCAGTTCGATCTGATTAAGTATCATCAGGTTCTGGCCCAATAGGTAGATTTCTTCTACATTGCCGGTCTTGACTGCCAACGCGCGCTGCAATGTTTCTGTAGCCTGCTCGGTCTGACCGGATTTGAGCAGCAACTGCGTCAGGGCGCACAGTGCAGAAATATATTCCGGATTGATTGCCAGAGCACTGTTCAGACTGCTGAGTGCTTCCAGGCTGCGATTCATGCTGGTTAAATAGACGCCCAGATTGTAGTGTGGCAGTTCCGAATCAGGATGATTTCTGATCTGACTTCTCAACAACTCTTCCGCTTCCTCATGCCGACCCAGACGCAGCAACTCGCTGGACAGACTGATATGCAGATTCATGTCGCCGGGTGAAAACTGGGCGGCCTTGCGCAGCGTTTCAACAAAATCTTTACCCTGAGCCTGCAAGGCGATGAACAACATGGTCCAGACTTTGCCGGACCGCTTGTATTGCCCACTCAATTTGTGCGCACGCGATTCCAGTTCCTGCCACTTTTGCGCATTGAACAATTCAGTCAACGGCTCCCATTCCTTCTGGGTCGGGGATGGATTTTCAAGCGAGAGCTGAATTGCATCATCAATCTGACGCTGTATTTTTTTAAACTCGTCACTGTCCTGTCCCCGCTGCCGGGCGGTTTTGACGATCTTCAGCGCGTCCACCAGATAACCCATGTTGGCCAGCGCATTGGCGTAAGTCAGCACAAACTGTGCGTTGCCGGGAAAGGCATCGTACGCCACCTGCAGATGTTTCAGACCGGGTTCGAAATGTCCGGCCGCATTGGCGATCAGACCGAGGTTGAAATTGGCATCAACATGCTTTGGATAAGTTTGCAGAATGCGGCGATACAGCTGCTCGGCCTCAGGAATCTGTCCGACCTGATGCAGCGTAATGGCCTGCTGAAACAGCGCATCCAGCGCCTTGTTTTGCTGGGTATTGAGTTCGGTCATGCTGCCACTCCGATCAAATGTTGAACTTTGGCTGCGGATCGGTGTCTGTTTATTATGTTAGTTGTCATTATGGTAGCTTGAGTTTTGGTGATGTGACGGTGGCTGAGTGTACTGCAGAAGATCAGGCATTCTGCCCTAAATGGTTCTGCAGTTCAACACTGAAGATGGTGTGAGGCCACGCTTAAAAACGATCAGTGCTACTCGTTGTTTTGCGTCCTTTACCTTTGATTCAATTTAAATTAACCCTTTACCTTTACATATAATATTTTGTATAATTTCGCAAACCCGCCCAAACCGGTCGAATTCAGGGGTAATTCGCTGCACGACCTGAAATCCTTTCCAACACCTGCCCGACGTGAAGCCGGTCATCAACTGGATCAGGTTCAACATGGCAGGGAACCCGATGACTGGAAGCCTATGCCGACCATAGGCAAAGGCGTCCGGGAAATTCGCATCGGAGATGTTTCAGGCGCATTTCGGCTAATTTATATTGCTGCACTTCCAGATGCCATTTACGTTTTGCACTGTTTTCAAAAGAAGGAACAGAAGACCAGCACTAAAGATGTGGAATTGGCGGCACATCGGTATCGTGAGTTAAAAGAGGAAATCGGACTATGAATAATAGATACGAAAGCGTCTGGGACGCACTGGAACAGGCCCCTGAACAGGCTGAAAATATGAAGCTGCGTTCAAGTCTGATGATTGCGCTCAAAGAGCATCTGATCAAGGCAAAAATCAGTCAGGCTGATGCAGCGAAACTGTTTGGCGTGACGCAGCCGAGGATATCTGATCTGATGCGCGGAAAAATAAATCTGTTTGGTCTGGATGCGCTGGTCAATATGGCTGCTGCGGCCGGATTACATGTCGAGATGCACATTGTGAATTGACAGGATAAAAAAAACGCCTGAACACGTTCCGTATTCAGGCGCCAATCGAGGTTCAATATTGCGGGTCGGTTTTTAACGCCTTTAAGCCATCAGACCGCGCTGTTTCAGATCTTCCAAAGTAGCATCCAGACACTGACGGATCAGGGTCACCATTTCATCGATCTGTGCAATGGTTGTCACCAGTGGCGGCGCGATAATCATGCGGTCACCCACGGCGCGCATGATCATGCCGTTCCCGAACATATGACCGCGGCAGATCATGCCGACTTCCTGATTCGAATCGAACGGCACGTTGTCATGCACGGTCGCACCTTTGGATTTGACCAGGTTCAGGCCGGCGGTAAAGCCGCAGGTTTCTGCCAGTCCAACCAGTGGATGCGAACCTAATTCTTCAAATTTTTTCTTCAGGTACGGACCGGTTTCCCTGTTCACTTTTTCAACCAGTTTTTCTTCCTGGATGATGCGGATATTTTCCAGCGCCGCTGCACACGCCACCGGGTGTCCCGAATACGTAAAGCCGTGATTGAATTCACCACCCTGCTCGAGCACCACCTTGGCAACCCGGTCACCGACCAGTACGCCGCCGAGCGGGATATAACCGGAAGTCACACCTTTGGCAAACGTGATCAGATCCGGTTTAATTCCGAAATACTCGGAACCAAACCAGGTGCCCAGACGACCAAAGCCGCAGATCACTTCATCAGCGATCAACAGAATGCCGTACTTGTCGCAGATGCGCTGTATCTCAGGCCAGTAAGTGGACGGTGGAATGATGACACCGCCGGCACCCTGCACCGGTTCACCGATAAATGCAGCAACCCGTTCGGCACCGAGTTCCAGAATTTTTTTCTCCAGCCACGATGCCGCTTCCATACCGAACTGTTCCGGGGTCATGCCCTTGCCACCTTCGGCATAATAGGGTTGGCCGATATGCACCACGTTGGGAATCGACAGCCCGACCTGCTGCTCATGCATGCCGGACATGCCACCGAGCGTGCTGGCGGCAATGGTGCTGCCGTGGTAACCGTTATGGCGACTGATGATGATGTTGCGATCTTTCTGACCCAGCACGTCCCAATAGCGGCGCACGAATTTCAGATTGGTGTCATTGCTCTCCGAACCGGAACCGGTGAAAAACACGTGGTTGAAATTCGCCGGAGAAATCTCGACCAGCTTGGCAGCCAGTTTCGCGGCCGGTACATTGGTGGTCTGAAAAAAGCTGTTGTAGTAAGGCAGTTCCTGCATCTGCGTATAGACGGCGTCAGCAATCGACTTGCGACCGTAGCCGACATTCATGCACCACAGGCCGGACATACCGTCGAGCAAACGCTTGCCTTCGGAATCCCAGATGTAAATGCCTTCACCTTTGACGATAACGCGTGCGCCTTTTTTGGCCAGCGCCTGGTTGTCGGTAAAGGCGTGCAGGTAATGCGCGCCGTCCATTTCCTGAATGGCGCGGGTGTCAAATTTTTTAGCGGGAGTGACTGCGGGAGCAACGATGGTAACTGGGTCTGATTTATTCGAATACATGATCAACGTTTCCTCAAATAACAAATGACCGGCACGCTGCCGTGGCAGCGTGCCCTGGACGGGTAGGTTTATACGTGCAACAACAGATGTTCACGTTCCCATGGGCTGATAACTTCCATGAATTCGGCGTATTCCAGTTCCTTGATGGCGGAATAGACGTCGATGAAACGATCACCCAGCACATGGCGCAAACGCGTTTCCTTGCGCAAACCTTCCAGCGCTTCGGACAGACTTTGCGGCAACTGGTAATCCAGATCGTAGGCACTGGTCGTGGTAATCGGGGTTGGTTCCAGTCGTTCAATCATGCCCAGATAACCACAGGCCAGCGTGACGGCCAGCGCCAGATACGGATTGGCATCAGCACCGACCACGCGGTTTTCCACGCGGCGATCCTGCGCGCCAGATTCCGGTACGCGGAAACCAACGGTACGGTTATCCTTGCCCCACTGAATGTTGATCGGCGCAGCGGTGTGACGCACGATACGACGGTAGGAATTCACATACGGCGCAACAATGGCCATGGCTGACGGCATGTAGCGCTGCAGACCGCCGATGTAATGCATGAAGGCTTCTGACGCGGTGCCATCTTCATTGCTGAAAATGTTTTTGCCGGTTTTGCTGTTGACCACGCTTTGATGAATATGCATCGCCGAGCCAGGTTCACCGGTCATCGGTTTGGCCATGAAGGTGGCGTACATGTCGTGCTTCATCGCGGCTTCGCGCAAAGTACGTTTAAAGAAAAATACTTTATCTGCCAGTCCCATCGGCTCGCCATGCAGGAAGTTGATTTCCATCTGGCCGGCACCGATTTCATGAATCAGGGTATCGACGTCGAGAGACATAATATCGCAGTAATCGTAAATGTCTTCAAACAGCGGATCGAATTCATTGACGGCATCGATACTGTAAATCTGGCGACTGGTTTCAGCGCGACCGCTGCGTCCGACTGGCGGTTTCAACGGCAGATCCGGATCGATATTTCTTGCGGTCAGATAAAATTCCAGTTCCGGTGCCACAATCGGTGACCAGCCTTTTTCTTCGTACAGGGACAGTACGCGACGCAGCACCGAGCGTGGTGCAAAGTCAACCAGCGAACCGTCGGAAAAATAACAGTCATGAATTACCTGTGCGGTCGGGTCAGCGGCCCAGGGCACCATGGTGATGGTATTCGGATCGGCGCGCAGAATCATGTCGCGATCGATGGCAGAAATGGCGCGCTCATAAGCGGCGTTATCAGTTGGGTAGTTCCCGGTTACAGTCATGCCCAGAATTGCTTCCGGCAGACGCATACCGCGATCTTCGGTAAATTTGGTGCGAGGCATGATTTTGCCGCGTGCCACACCGGTCAGATCGGGTACCAGACATTCAATTTCAGTGACCCGTTTTTCATTGAGCCACTGATCCATATCGTTGTATGAAAAATTTTGGCGTAAAGACATGATTTTCTCTCTTCTTATTTCGTTATATTTTTGTCGGGTAAATACCCGGCCAATTCATCTTACTTGCAGCTAGACGATTAGTCAAAGCTACGGCTCGGATGGATTATAGTTTTCGAAATAATTAAACAGGCACATATCGACTCCTCATTTTTTTATGGGCATGAATTACATGCCACTGATACACCAATACTTAACGGTCAGATAATCATCCATACCGTATTTGGAACCTTCGCGACCCAGGCCGGATTGTTTAACGCCGCCGAATGGTGCAACTTCATTTGAGATCAGGCCGGAGTTGATACCGACCATGCCGTATTCAAGCTGCTCTGCGACATTGAAAATACGACCGATATCACGACTGTAAAAATACGATGCCAGACCGAATTCGGTATCGTTGGCCATGGCGATGACTTCATCATCCGTATGGAAACGAAATACCGGAGCCATCGGACCAAAGGTTTCTTCGCGCGCGACTTTCATTTCCTGCGTTACCCCGGTCACGATCGTCGGTTCAAAGAAGGAATGACCGAGTGCATGACGTTTGCCGCCCAACACAACCTTGCCACCTTTGGCCACCGCATCGGCGATATGTTCTTCGACTTTGAGCACGGCATTCATGTCGATCAGCGGACCCTGGTTGATGCCTGGCTGGGAACCGTCGCCGACGTTCAGTTTCTGCACTGCCGCAATCAGTTTGGCAACGAAGGCGTCATACACTTTGTCCTGCACATACAGGCGATTGGCGCACACGCAGGTCTGACCCGAGTTGCGGTATTTTGATGCCAGCGCGCCTTCGACGGCAGCGTCCAGATCGGCATCATCAAAAACGATGAACGGCGCATTGCCGCCCAGTTCCAGAGACAGTTTTTTCACGGTGTCGGCGGACTGGCGCATGAGCAGACGACCGACTTCGGTCGAACCGGTAAACGTAATCTTGCGCACGGTTGGATTGGAAGTCATTTCGCCGCCAATTGCCGAAGCTTTGCCTGTGACGACGCTGAACACCCCTGCCGGCACGCCGGCACGTTCTGCCAGTACCGCCAGTGCCATGGCTGAAAACGGTGTTTGTGCAGCCGGTTTCAATACCATCGGACAACCGGCAGCCATGGCCGGGCCCACTTTGCGGGTAATCATCGCAGACGGAAAATTCCACGGCGTGACAGCAGCACACACACCGATCGGATCTTTGGTCACCATCAGGCGACGCCCCTGCGCCGGTGTCGGCATGGTTTCGCCATAAACCCGTTTGCCTTCTTCGGCAAACCATTCCAGAAAGGACGCTGCATAGGTAATTTCGCCGCGTGCTTCGGTCAGGGATTTACCCTGTTCAGCGGTCAGGATGGCAGCCAGATCATCGATATTGGCCAGCATGAGTTCATACCACTTGCGCAGGATCGCAGAGCGTTCCTTGGCCAGCAGTTTGCGCCACGATTTGAAGGCCACATTGGCGGCTTCAATGGCGCGGCGGGTTTCCGTTGCGCCCATTTGCGGTACGGTACCAAGAACTGCGCCGGTCGCCGGATTGGTGACAGTGATGGTTTCGCCGTTGTCGGCATCACACCACAGGCCATTGATGTAGGCCTGCTGCTTTAACAGGCCGGGATCTTTAAGAGTTAACATGTTTTGCTCGATTCAAGTATTTATGTAGGCTGGGATGACAATCCCAGCTTTGCAACCGTTGATGCCGGGATTACATCCCAGCCTACCCTACCCGTAACGCCGCGTCCAGAATTGCCAGCGCTTCCGTCAGCACCGCATCAGGAATAGTCAGCGGGAACAGGAAGCGGATGACATTGCCGTACACGCCGCAGGTCAGCAGCAGCAGACCTTTCGACAATGCATGGGCCTGTACTTTTTTGGTGAACTCCGCATCAGGTACGCCGGTAACGGGGTGTTTGAATTCAATCGCCACCATCGAGCCCAGACCGCGCACGTCCGCAACGCGGCTTGCCACATTCTTGTCCTGCATGGTTTCGTGCAACTGTTTGGTCAGACGAGCACCCAGTACATTGGCGCGCTCGGAAAGCTTTTCTTCTTCAATGATTTCCAGCACGGCCAGCGCCGATGCCACGGCCAACGCATTGCCTGCATAAGTGCCGCCCAGACCGCCAGGGTTGGGGCCATCCATGATTTCCGCTTTGCCGCACACGCCGGACAGCGGCATACCGCCAGCCAGACTTTTAGCGATCGTCATCAGATCGGGAATCACGCCGTAATGTTCCATGGCAAACAGTTTGCCGGTACGGGCAAAGCCGGTCTGGATTTCATCGGCGATGAGCAGTATGCCGTACTGATCGCACACGGTGCGCAGTGCCTGCATGAACGGTTTTGGTGTCACGCAAAAGCCGCCTTCACCCTGAATCGGCTCGATAATGATCGCTGCCACACTGCCTGGTTCGATGTCGGTTTTCAACAGGGTATGGAGAGCGGACAGCGCATCTTCGACCGACATGCCATGCACTTCGTTCGGGAACGGCGCGTGATAAATCCCGCCTGGGAACGGACCAAAACCAATTTTGTAGGGATCGACTTTACCGGTCAGCGCCATACCCATCGAGGTACGGCCATGAAACGCACCAGAGAACGCAATAATGCCAGGACGCTTGGTGTAGGAACGGGCAATCTTGACGGCGTTTTCAACGGCTTCTGCACCGGTAGTAAAGAACGCAGTTTTCTTGGCGTGGCTACCTGGCGTGAGCTGGTTGATTTTTTCTGCCAGTTCAACGTAGCTGGCATAAGGCACAACCTGATAGGCAGTATGCGTGAACAGATCGAGCTGCTGTTTGATTGCTGCAACGATTTTCGGATGACGGTGGCCGGTATTGAGAACAGCGATACCTGCTGCAAAATCAATATAGCGGTTGCCTTCGATATCCCAGATTTCAGAATTTTCGGCGCGCTCAGCGTAAAAATTGCACATTACGCCGACACCGCGTGGCGTTGCCGCATCTTTGCGGGCTTTCCATTCTTGATTCGTGTTCATTGCAGATTCCTGTTATTTCAGTTGTGATAAATTGTTGAAACGCCGGTTTTTAACCGTGCGCCAGGCGTGCCTGGATTGTGATTTTATTTTTTTGTGCTGCGTGTAATTTGATAAGGCCTTTTGTTACCCGGACCGGCAGTCGATGCACTGACTGCCGATCCGATTTACTGCATGAATAGTTACTTCTGAATCAGAACTTGGCTGACAGACTTACACCAATTTCACGTGGTGCAATCCGGTAGACCAAACCGCCGGCCTGAGCCTGCTCAATCGGCTTTTGAATGACTTCATTGTTGTTCGCCAGATTTTTGACGAACAGCGTTGCTTCCCATTCTTTCCAGCTCACACCGGTACTGATGTCAAAGGTGTGATAAGCAGGACGGTTGAAGTCAGGATTCGGATTGCCGTTAGGCAGTAACGAAAGACCGCCATAGCTGGTACCAACCAAATGGGCCGCACCACGTACAAAACCGAAATAGTCATCAGTAATGTCGTAGCTGTAAGTGGTTGTCAGAGCCAGATTGAAGTTCGGCACACCAGGAATCCATGCACCTTTGGTTGCACCATAAATACCTGCGTCAGCACCGGAATTGTCATCCAGAGTTGCGTGGGTATAACCACCTGCGACGTCGATAAGCAGACTGGAGATTGGTTTGACTTTCAGTTCCACTTCACCACCGTAGGAAGTCGCCGAGCCGACATTGACGTCATACGCAAAGCTGCAGGCCAGTTCCAGTTCCTGCTGCATGTTTTTCCATTTCACATAGAACAGCGAGGTATTCAGCTGGACTGTGTTATTGAAGAAACGTGCCTTGTCACCCACTTCATAACTCCACAGGGTGTCGGGATTGTAGCCAGCCTGATTCGGGCCTGACAAACCGCACAGCTGCCAAGGCACCTGCGAGTTTGCTCCACCGAGACGGAAGCCTTCAGCTGCAGTCGCAAAGACCGAGTTATTCGGCGTAACTTCCCAGATCACGGCAAATTTTGGCGTGGACTTGCTACCTTTTACAGTGGCACCATTCACAGTTGGTGTATCACCCTGATAGAACAAATCCTGGAAGCTGGAAAAAGTCTGTTGCGCACGCAGGTAACGCAATCCAACGGTCGCGTGCAGTTCAGGAGTGAAGTAATAATTGGCTTCGCCAAATACCGACTGTTGTGAATCATGGTACTTGTAGGTACCAGTCCAGGTATTGTCGTTCGGGAATCCTTCATGGTTGTCCGTTACGCAGGCAAATGCAAGGCAGTTGCCACTTACCGGATCAGGCTGATTCCAAACGCCTGGTATCGCAGTCGGATCAACGCCGGCAGCGGCAAACGCGGCATTAACGCCATACACATAATCGTTTTCGTGAATCATGGTATGTCCATTGGCGGCATAAGCACCAACCAGCCAGGTAACCGGACTGCCACCTTTTTCATACGGTTTGGACGCCAGGCGCAATTCCTGAGAAAACTGCTTGACTTCGTTTGCCAGAGTCACAGAGGAAGGCAAGCCCTGAATTACCTGCGCCAGCGGGGTCAGTCCGCCGGTAACTGGATCCGGAGCAATGTATCCGTTAGCCATCTGCCAGCTGTTGGTGAACGTACCATCCTGAATCCGCGTAAATTCCCGCTTGAAGTAACTGGTCGCCGAAGTGATGTCGCCGATCGGTGTGCTGTAGTTGATCGTCAGACTTGGTACGGTCAACGCATCAGAGCCGCGTTCATTGGTGGTTTTGCTGGTCTGGAACTTCTGCAGCGGCACAGGAGTGACTCCATCCGCTTGATACACGACATTGCCGCCCACAATCAGATTACCGTACGAAACATCAGTATCGCCGGTTTTGACTTTCTGACTGATGATGCTCGGAATAATTGTCAGATCCTTGGTTGGCGTCCATTTAAACGCGATCTTGGCAACACCGTTATCCTGCCAGTTGATGCCATTGGCAATGACGTTGGCGTTCTGGTCAACCTGATTGATGTAACCGCCAATATGTTCTGCCTCGACACCGACACGGATCGCCAACTCACCCGGGATCAGTGGTTTGTTGATCACAATGTTACCGTTATAGTTGGGTGTGTTCGCACCCTGAGTATGTGACGCCTCAGTGTAAAAATCGACTGATTCTTCTTTGGTATTAGGCTGATTGGTGATGAATTTAATCGTTCCACCCATCGAGCTCGCACCATACAGCGTACCCTGTGGTCCGCGCAGCACTTCAACGTGATCGATATCGAAGAATTTTGGTTCAGGCGTACCCATCGAATACTGATTGGCCTGCGTCATCGACACGTCGTCCAGATAAACACCTACGGTTGACGAACCGGCCGAAGAAGAAATACCGCGAATCTGAATATTGGACAGACCAGGACCGTCGCCGGCATCACCACCACCACCGGCACCCGAGAACGAGATATTCGGAATCGAGCGGGTCACGTCAGCGTAATCGGTAATGTGTTGTGCAGTGAGCTCATCGCCACCGATCACGCTCATACTGATCGGCACTTTGCTGACATCCTCTTTCCGTTTGGTCGCAGTGACCACAACCTGTTGAATGCCGGTCTGCTTGGATGCAGCAGACGCAGCCGCAGCGCCTGACAGCTTGGCTTCGGGTGCGGCAGCCTGCTCGGCAACCGGTGCGGCCTGAGCTTCAGTGCTGTCTGCGGGCGCGGCAGCATTCGCAGCTTCCTGTGCGCTGGCGGCAAGGGACATGAATGTCGATGCCACGGCCAAAACTAGGGTTAAACGCCTGGTGCGAAGTTTCATAGATGGAGATCTCCTGCTGAGTTGAATATTGGATTGAATCGGATCCAGGCCACGTACAACGCAACCTGATTTATGTGCATTTACTTCTTTTCAAAACTGATTATCGGAAAAACCGGGTGCTCCTACAGCACCGCCGAACGCAATTTTTGTACCAGACCCATAAACAGTCCTGGTCGCAAACTAAAACAAGGACAAGGACACTTACGGCCTGACACACGTTAAATGTCGACTATGGCCTGAACTGACTTTTGATCAAAATTCAATAGGGGGTCTTATTGACTCGAAACCATTCTATTCGGCAAAAATTTGCCCATAAATGTTTAGTTCTGAATGTATGGTTGTCGAAACATGAAAGTAAATGAAAGCCCTGTGCATTCCCCTTGGGAGTCGGTTTTTTGCATCGGTTTTTGTCAACAATCAGCGCGAGATCGTTGTTTTCAGAGCAGATGGCAACGCCGGCGGGGAAACGGACCGCTGCGCAAACCGATAATCCTTTCCGGCAACGCGCGTGCGAATTTGGTACACTGCACGCCTTATGTCTGCCAATAATCCCCCCATGAGCATCATCCGGCGCGGCAGGGAAGATTTTTCCCTGAGCTTTGCCGCCATGCGCGCCTATACCGACGCTCGCACCACCGCTTCCGACGATCAGCTGTGGATTGTTGAGCATGATCCCGTGTATACACTGGGGCTGGCCGCAGATCCGTCTCATATATTGAATGCCCGCCAAATTCCGGTGGTGCAGACCGACCGGGGCGGCGAAGTGACCTTCCATGGCCCGGGGCAGGTGGTGATTTATGTCCTGCTCGACCTGAAACGACAGCGCCGGCAAGGCATGATCCGTGAATTTGTACACCATATCGAGCAGGCGGTGATCAATACTCTGGCCGCTTACCAGATCGAAACCACACGCAAAGCAGGCGCTCCGGGTATCTATATCAGGCAGGGGCAGTTTGTCGGCGCAAAAATCGCCGCTCTGGGCCTGAAAGTACGCGCTTCCGGTTGCACTTATCATGGTGTGTCGCTCAATGTGGCGATGGATCTGACACCGTTTTCTTTTATCAATCCCTGTGGCTACCCGGATCTGACGTGCGTGGATATGCGCTCGCTGGGTGTGGATGCCAGCCTGGCCGAGGTGCAAAATGCCTTGGCTCACCAACTACAACAGTTACTATCATGACCAAACCTGACGAACCCGGCGCCTACAATCCCAGCGAAAAACAGAAAGGGTTGAGCAAAACTTCACGCATCCCGATCAAGATCGTGCCCTATGAGAAACTGGCCAAACCGAGCTGGATCCGCGTCAAGGGCGCCTCACCGAATACCCGCTTCAATGAAATCAAGGATATTCTGCGCGCCAGCGGTCTGGTTACCGTGTGCGAAGAAGCCTCCTGCCCGAATATCGGCGAATGTTTTGGCAAAGGCACTGCCACCTTCATGATCATGGGCGACAAATGCACACGGCGCTGCCCGTTTTGCGATGTCGGGCATGGCCGCCCCGATCCTCTGGATGAAAACGAACCACAGAAACTGGCCAATACCATTGCCAGTCTCAAACTCAGTTATGTCGTCATTACCTCGGTGGACCGCGACGATTTGCGCGACGGTGGTGCAGGCCACTTTGCAGCGTGCATCAAAAAAGTGCGCGAGCTGGCCCCGCACACCAAGATTGAAATACTGACCCCGGATTTCCGCGGCCGCATGGACCGCGCACTGGAAATTCTGCAGCAAGACCCGCCCGACGTGATGAACCACAATCTGGAAACCGTGCCGCGCCTGTATAAACAAGTGCGTCCCGGATCCGACTACGCCTATTCACTGACACTGCTCAAACGCTTCAAGGAAACCCACCCCAACACCCCGACCAAATCCGGCATCATGGTCGGCCTGGGTGAAACCGATGAAGAAATCCTGCAGGTCATGCGCGATCTGCGTGCGCATGACGTGGACATGTTGACGCTCGGCCAGTATCTGATGCCGAGCGGCGACCATCTGCCGGTGCGGCGTTATGTGCACCCGGATACATTCAAGATGTTTGAAGAAGAAGCCTACAAAATGGGCTTTGCGCATGCGGCAGTGGGTGCCATGGTCAGGAGTTCCTACCATGCCGATGTGCAGGCGCATGGGGCTGGGGTGGAGGTGAACGATCAGTAGTTGGTGAGAAACTTCAGTGGATCGTGAGAATTATCAGTTCATACAGGTCCGCAAATTTTGTGATCCGACGAAGCATGCAGTATGATTGCATTCGACGATCACAAGGAGTAAAACATGACGCCCACTGCCCATGCTGAAACTGAACACACAACACCCCTGACCAAGACTGACCAGAAACGCCTTGAGCGACTTGCGAAAAGCGCTGGTCGCACACCACAAGCGATGCTGCGTTTTGTGTTGCGTGATGGATTTGCGGTTTGTGAAGAAGACGTCGCTGAGAGTATTGCCGCTGATCGCGAGTTCGAGCAGGGTAAGAGTATGAGCCACGAAAGCGTGATGCAGGCAGCAGCAAAACTACTCCAAGGCGCCCCAAAACGTGCCTGATCCGACACATGCGTTTTTGATTCGCTGGACAGCCAATGCAAATAGAGCATTTCTGAATTCGTTAGCACACATTGAGAGTGAAGATACGGGTGCAGCTCATTTGGTCTTCCAACGAGTTGAAAAATCTATATTACTTCTATCGATCCAGCCGGGGATGGGAACATTGACGGCAAGGCCAGGTGTTCGTCGTTACGCCATTCCGCAAACTGGCCACACAATTAATTACCGGATTGTTCACGACGAATTGCGAATTTTGCGATGGTATCGGCAAAGGCAACAGCAAAAACTATAGATTTAAGCCCGATCTGAAACCAGTCGCACGAACTTCTGAATAGTTTCTCACGAGCTTCTGAAAAAAATGGCCTGTTTTTGACGAAGTTTCTCACCAACTTCTGAACGTTCACAGTGGATGTGAATGATCAGTAGTTGGTGAGAAACTTCAGTGGATCGTGAGAATTATCAGTTCATACAGGTCCCCAAATTTTGTGATCCGACACATGCGCTTTTGATTCGCTGGACGGCCAATGCAAATAGAGCATTTCTGAATTCGTTAGATATGTCAACCGGCATGGCTGCCTGTTGACATAGCTGCATGAAATTTAAATCCCGAACAAGTTACTTCTGATCTGCATACAACTTGACCAGCTCGACCATATAGTCACGCCCTTCGTACAGGGATTTAACGCGGATCTGCTCGTTCAAACCGTGGATGTGGCCATAATCGGCATCGTAAAAAATGCCGGGGATGCCATAGGTCGGAATGCCGACTGAACCCAGATAGCGTCCATCGGTGGCACCGGTGGACATGGTCGTGTTCATCGGTACGCCAGGGAACATCTTCTTGCCCAGCGCAACGGCCGGATCAATGATCGCAGCCGACAGCGGCACGGCACCGGCTACCGTTGCCAGGGGTTCAACGAACGACACCTTGGTTTCCGGATCGGCAACCACTCTGATCAAAACCTCTTTGACCTGCGCAATGGTTTCACCGGGAGCGATACGACAGTTCACATTGGCATGGGCACGCTGTGGCAGGGCATTATGCGCATGGCCGGCTTCGAGCATGGTGGCCACGCACGTGGTGCGTATTGTGCCGTTCAGGGTTGGATCTTTCGATACCAGTTCCGCCGCTGCGTTATTGTCCGGATGGGCAACCAGTTCTTTCAGCGCAGCACTGAGCGGCTCGGGGCTCTGCGCGCTTAACTGCGTCAGCATTGCTCTGGTGGTGTCGTTCAGGTTCACCGGAAAGGTATACTCCCCCACGCGTTGCAGCGCTGCCGACATTTGATAAATGGCATTCGACTTGACCGGACGCGAACTGTGGCCGCCGCTGTTGGTGACCACCAGGTCAAAGTCCTGATAGGTTTTTTCGCCGACATTCATCGACAGATGTTGCGGCTTGCCGTCAGCGTCGAGTATGCCGCCCCCGCCTTCGTTGAGGGCAAATTCGGCATCGATCAGGTCGCGACGGTTTTTGCCCAGCCATTCTGCGCCATTGAACGGACCGCCCTCCTCACCGCAGGTCAATGCCATTTTGATGGTGCGATGCGGTTTGTAGCCGGATTTTTTGAAATTGATCATGGCATCGGCCCAGATTGCCGCCTGGGCCTTGTCGTCTGACGAACCCCGTCCATAAAAATAGCCATTTTCTTCGATCAGTTTGAAAGGATCACGGGTCCAGTCGGCACGATTGGCCTCGACTACATCGATATGCGCGAGCAGCAGAATTGCGCGCGCCTTGGGATCGGTACCAGGCAGAACCGCGACCAGCCCGCCATATCTGGGGTATTGCGGCACACTGAAAAACGTCAGCTGCCCAGTGCCAAAGCCGGCAGCTTTCATGCGCCGTCCCAGTTTGGCCGCAGCTGCAGTGCAGGAACCGACCGACTCGGTGGTATTGGTCTCGACCAGTTCTTTATAGAGCCCACGGAATGCTGCCTGATCGGGCCGCACCGTCTGAGCCGACGTCGTACTGACGATACCGCACAGAAGCAGACTGGTCAGTGTTGGAAAAATTATTTTCATTGTGCTTCTCCGTTGGAGGTTGGTTAAGGCCAAGGCGCATCCCGGCTTGGCCTGAGACCGAAGTATAAGTGAGAGGATGAATAAATATTTTGCGACATGAAGTATCTACTTTAATAGTAGTGGCCGCAAGAGACTTAATGCTGACGTTCCGGCACAGCACTTTCCCGGTCCGCACGGATCAGTCTGGCGACCGGTGTCTGCGACGTAATCCGAACAGGCCGGCCAGTATCAGCGCCAGACTGCCCGGTTCAGGAACTGTGGCTTCCTCTGAATCAGGCAGGTCAGTAATGCCGGCAATATAGTTGAAATCGACCCCCCCGTTGTAACGGGCAGTCAATTCCTCAGTAATGACCAGGTCCTGATTTCCTGCTGTCAGCGCACCAGCATCGATGGTGTTGTCGGTAAAAAAAGCCTGTACGGCGCTGAAGTCAGTGAAGTCCGTATCAAACAGGGTGGTACCGTTGTCAGTAATGGTCAGAACCAGTTTGTCGAAGCCGGTGCCGCTGAAGTTTTCATTCATAAACCCGAACAGGGCTTCTTTTTGCGTCGTCGTAGAAAAGACGAACTCGCCGCTGGTGACCGTAGTCTGCGTCGTCAAACCGACACCCTGGTACGAAACGCCCTGCACACCCGAGCCCAATGTGATGGCATCGGCAAACGCGCCGGCCACTTTGGGACTGGCGCTGAGCAGGGCGTTGACGGTACTGGGGTTGGGAGCGCCGTTAATGTCCGAAACTGAACCCTTTAGCGTGGCAATGTCAGGCAGGCTGAAACTTGTGCCGCCATAGTTTGCCGCTGTGCCTGCGTCGGCAACAAACCCTTGCACCACGCTGGTTTTGGCATGCGCGCTGACACTGGCGCCAAGGCTGTTGGTTGCGGTGCTGCCCGCTTCGGCTGCACCGCTGAAGCCAGACGCTTCGGCCGTGGCATGGCTCTGACCTGCGGTTCTGGTGGTCGTGGTCAGGGCCAGGGCGTGCGCATTTGCACCTCGATTTGTCGAGCTGGAATTACCCGGAGCGTTAGCCGTTGCCGTGGCGTTGGCGTAATCCAGTGACGTCAGAATGGTGCGCGCTGTGGCTGAACCGGTCGGGCCGGACAAATTGTGATTGGAATGATCGCTTCCACCTTGGCCACCGGTGGCCGTGCTGGTTCCGGTCAGGCTACCGTTGGCTGTTATTACCAGACTGGCGTGGGCGTCGCCGCCGCCACCGCCAGAGGCGCTGGTGCTGCTGCCACCTTTGCCACCATAGGCAATGCTGGACAAATCGAGGCTGTTTGCCGATGTATTCGTCAGGTTCATGCTGGATTTGCCTTTCCCGCCAGCGCCGGCCCTTGCGGTACCCGATTCGGCGCTGCCACCGTCACCGCCGCCAGCAGTCTGGGACAGAATCAGCATGCCGCTGGTTGATCCACTGACGGTATTCGAGGCAGTGGAAGCGGCGCCGTTACCGGCACGCGCACCATCACTGCCGTTGCCACCGGAACCGCCAATCTGAACCGAACTGACCGTTACCGTACCGCTGCCACTGCTGCCTGTGGCAGTTGCCGTGGCGCTGCCACCTTGCGCGCCGTGTTTCCCGAATCCGGTGAGGCCTGCGCCAGCACCACCGGCACCACCATACGCCGCGGCGCTGATGACCACCGCACTGCTGCCGCCTGAATGTCCCGTGGCATGGGCAGCAGCGCTGCCGCCGGTACTGCCATCGCCGGCCGTACTTGCTCCACCGGCACCGCCATAGGCTTTACTTTCACCTTTGAGCGATCCGGAAGTGCTGACGTTCAGATCAGCCTGTGCAGCACCGGCTGTGCCGACATGTCGATCGTTAGCAGAACCGCCATTGCCGCCACGCGCCTGGCTGTTTGCGGTCAGGCCGCTGGCCGACGAATTCAGCACAGTCAGACTGGACTTGCCCTGGCCGCCATTGCCCGCGGTTCCGCCCGCTGATCCACCACCGTTACCGCCGAGCGCGGTCTGCGACAAAGACAGCACACCGCTGGTCGAACCGCTGACGGCATCGGTTGCCAGTGAGGCCGCACCGTTGCCGCCATGGGCGCCATTCGCTCCAGCACCACCGTTACCGCCGGTCTGTGTCGCAGTCATCGTCACACCGCCCAGACTGGAACTCCCGCTGGCGCTGGCCGTTGCCACGCCACCATTGCCACCGCTGTGTCCGGCGCCGGATCCGGAGCCACCGTTACCGCCCTTGGCCGTACTGGTTCCTTTGTAGCTGGTGGTGGTGGCGCTTCTTGGGAATGTCAGGCTGGCCTGTGCCGTACCGCCAATAGCACCGTTGCCGCTGCCGTTACTGCCGCCATTGCCACCTGTGGCATTGCTGGTCAGGTTCAAAGGGGTTGCCTGCGTTGAGCCCGGGGTCAGATCTGACGTAGCCATTCCGCCGGCGCCGGCCATGCCAAAATCAGAATTGCCACCATAGCCTCCGGTGGCAGTCTGGAACAGACTCAACGTGCCCAGGGTTGAACCGCTTACGGCATTCTGGATGGTGCTGTCGGCACCGGCACCGCCATTGGCGCCATTCATTCCCTTGCCACCCGCACCACCAATCTGGGTTGAACTGACCGTTACCGCGCCGCTGCCGGAACTGCCCTTGGCAGTAGTCGCTGTGGCCTGACCACCGACCCCGCCACTGTTCCCGGCTCCGCTTCCGGTTCCGCCGCTCCCACCCGAGGCAAAAGCGCCGATGTCGGCCACTTTGTTGCCGGTTGTCAGTCCGTCGGTCGTCGCCGTGGCATTGCCACCTGCGCTGCCACTACCGGAAAAAGCGAGGCCGCCGGCGCCGCCATAGGCGTAACTGTTAGCTTGAAGCGTGCCTGTTGCGGTGGTTTTCAGCATGGCCTGGGCATCGCCGGCTGCGCCGACTGTGGCATTGCCAGTGGCTGAGCCGGCAGTGCCGCCGCTTGCCTCAATAGTTAAAACCAAGTTGCTGGCCGGCGAATTCAGCAGGGTCAGACTGGACATCCCCTTGCCGCCATTGCCTGCTGCAGCGCCAGCGGATCCACCACCGTTTCCGCCTTTTGCTGTCTGAGACAGAAACAGCGTTCCGCTGGTCGAACCGGTAACTGCATCCGTTGCCAGCGAGTCCGCACCGCTGCCGCCATTGGCACCACTGTTTCCATATCCGCCGTTACCCCCGGTCCGCTTCGCGTTGACGCTAACAGCGCCGCTGTCGGAAGAACCGCTGGCTGCGGCCGTTGCGACGCCACCGTTACCTCCCTTGTAACCTGTTCCGTAACCGGAGCCGCCGTTGCCGCCCACGCCGACCGACGAACTGTTGACCGCAGCGCTGCCGGAGGTCGGAGCGCTGGTGATCGACGTGGCGACGCCGCCATCACCACCCGAGGCACCGGCGCCGGCTGATGTGCCTGAACCGGCAGCACCCGGCACGCCGGCATTGCCACCGGCACCACCGGTGGCGCTGCCATTGGCCGTGGCGGGCGTCAGCCCGGTTGATGCAATGGCAGTGGCAACCCCACCGGCGCCACCGGCACCGGCATTGCCGCCGTTCGCGCTGCCGGTGCCGTTAGCGCCGTTACCGCCGTTACCACCTTTGCCGCCCACGGCATTGGCCGTGTTGGACGTATCACCGACGGTGCCGGCATACGCACCGGCATTTCCTCCTGCCGTTCCGGCGCCGGCATTCAGATCTGGCGCTACCCCGTTGAGACCATCCGCCCCGTCAGTGCCGGTCACGTTGATTACGCCGGCAAACGCCGTATTCACGACCAGTGCCATTTGAAGAACGGCCAGGCTGACGGATGCAGTCAATTTTTTGTGGTGTAAGCAAGCGCTGAATGGCGTGCTGGCGTTCAATGTAAACATAATGGTCGCTCCAGTGATTGTTACTGTTGTTGCCAATGTGATCATTGATTGATTAATTAACTAGCATAAAACATACCTGATTTAATTAAATCACTTAAAACAATCAGTTATAAAAAATCTATTTCTCACTGGCATTCATCTGTAAAAATTTCCGACATATTCCCGCATTAGATTGTTGCGTCCACCTCTGCTCACCTATAATCCCCGCTTGCAACACCACATTCCACCCTCACCGTCTGGAGCTGTCCATGTATCCGGTAGTCTTTAAAAAAGTCGTCAAAACCTATCATCTGGACGCGATCGACGTGCCTGCGCTGATTGACATCGATCTGGAAATCCGGCCCAACTGCTTTACCGTTATTTCCGGACCGTCCGGCAGCGGCAAGACCACGCTGCTGAATCTGATCGGCTGTATCGACCGGGCCGATTCCGGCGACGTGATCGTAGCGGGGCAAAATGTGAATGCCATGTCCGACAACGCGCTGTCCGATTTCCGGGCCCGGCACCTCGGTTACATTTTTCAGAACTTCAATTTGCTGCCGGTGTTGACGACGTATGAAAATGTCGAATATCCGCTGATCCTGACCAAAGTCCCGGCGGCGCAGCGCAAAGAGCGGGTGCTCGCTTTGCTGGATGCCGTCGGATTGTCTGACCGGCTCCAGAACCGGCCCGGCCAGTTGTCGGGCGGACAGCGTCAGCGGGTGGCGATTGCGCGCGCACTGGCTACCGGTCCAAAACTGGTGCTGGCCGATGAACCGACTGCCAATCTGGACAGCCAGACCGGTGAGGCCATCATTACCCTGATGCGCAAAATGCAGCGCGAACATCAGGTATCGTTTGTCTTTTCTTCCCACGATCCCCAGGTGCATGCCGAAGCCGATGACACCATTTATATCCGGGACGGCAGAATCACCGGCATCGAACGTCAGGCTGTGGAGGGTGCCGTATGAGAACCTTTTCCCTGGCCTTGCGCAATCTGCTCAGAAACCGGCGCCGCTCGCTCACTACCCTGTTGGCCATGGTGATCGGCCTGACCGCCATTCTGCTGTTTGGCGGTTACCGCTCCAACATTACCTACGGTATCGAGAGTGGCTTCATCCAGAGCAGCGGCCACCTGCAGATCCAGCATCAAAACTATTATCTGGAAGGCGGCGACAATCCCACCGCGTATGGCATTCCCGGATACCAGCACATCATCGATGCCGTTCAACAGGATCCGGAACTGGCCCCTTATCTGCGCGTGGTCACGCCGACGCTGCAACTGGGCGGGCTGGCCGGCAATTTTGCCGCCGGCATTTCGCGTTCGGTATTTGCCGTTGGCGTGGTGCCGGAACAGCGCAGCCAGATGGAAAAATGGAATGACTATGGACTGACCAGTTATATCAAACCGTTACAGCTCATTGGCACCAGTCCGGATTCCGTGATGATCGGTGACGGCCTGGCGCGCAAGCTCAAGCTGTGCAAGAAACTGCAGATGGCCAACTGCGTGCAGACTGAAACACCCGTAGTGGCCGCAACGGGACCGGCTGCGCCCGACGATATTGCTGCGCTGTCCGATCTGGAACAGGACCAGGCGCAACAGAATGCGGCACCGGCCGAAAAGGGCACCCGCATCGAAATGCTGGCCTCCACGGCGCACGGCGCACCGAATGTGGCCAGCCTGTCCGTGATTTCGTCCAGAAACATGGGCATCAAGGCGCTCGATGATGTCTACCTGGCCATGCACCTGTCGCAGGCCCAGAAACTGATCTATGGATCAAATGATCCGCAGGTTACCGCCATTCAGATCCAGCTGTACCACACCAGCCAGATTCCGGTAGTCCAGGCGCGGTTGCAGAAACTGCTTGCCGAGCAGTTTCCCGGCCAGCCGCTGGAAGTGCAGGATTTCAAAACGCTCAATCCCATGTACGGACAGACTGCACAATTCATGAATTCGATGTTCGGCTTTATTGCCACGCTCATTGCCGTGATCGTGCTGTTCACCATCGGCAATACCATGAGCACCGCGGTCGTGGAACGCACGGTGGAAATCGGTACGCTGCGTGCCATGGGCCTGCGCCGCTCGGGATTGCGCTATCTGTTTCTGTGTGAAGGCATGCTGCTCGGACTGATCGGTGCGGCAGCCGGTGTCATCAGCGCGCTGTGCATTGCTTACCTGATCAATCACAGTGGTCTGTCCTGGACGCCCCCCGGCTATTCGTATGCCTATCTGATCCTCGTGCGGGTCTGGCAGGATCCGGCACTGCTCGTTGGCAGTGTCATCGGACTGGTGCTGGTGACGGTGATCTCGGCCTGGTGGCCGGCCAACCGCGCCTCGAAAATGATGATAGTCGATGCGCTGCGCCATGTTTAACCGAATCTATAACTTCCGTTCCGGGACTACTATGCAATTCATAAAAACGGCCTTGCTCAGTATTGCGCTGTTGTCGCCTGTGGTACACGCTGCACCAAGCCCGCAGGAAATACTGGCCGCCAGTGATGCGGTGCGCAATCCCGATTATCCGTTCGGCATGACCAATACCCTGATTGAATATAAAAACGGTCAGCAGACCGACACCAGCACGCTGGGCATTTATTCCAAGGCCGATCAGTCCAGCGGACAGTTCCGCAGCCTGATCCGCTATATCGCACCGGCGCGCGATGCCAACAAACTGATTTTATTCAGCGGCAGGGATTTATGGTTTTACGATCCCTCCAGCAAGGCCAGCATCCGCATGTCACCGCAGCAGAGATTGCTGGGGCAGGCATCGAACGGCGACGTGGTAACGGTCAATCTGGCCCGTGATTACAAAGCCATCTCGGCCAGCGAAGAAGATACTCAGGACGGCGAAAAACAACTGCGCCACTGCTACAAAGTGGCCATGCAGGCCGGCACGCCGGATGCCACCTACCATCATATCGAGATGTGGATCGAAGTCGGCAGCTTCCATCCGGTCAAGGCACGGTTTTATGCCGACAGCAACAAGCTGCTCAAAAGCGCCTATTACCGCAAATATGAAAAGCAGCTCGGCATAGAGCGCCCCACGGAAACGGTGATCATCGATGGCCTGGATCCGAAATGGGTCACCGTCATGCGTTACTCGGATCTGGTCAAACGGGACGTGCCGGACCTGTGGCTGCAGCGCGAATATTTGCCACGCTTCAAACCGGAATGAAACGCCTGATCCTTGGTGCCTCATTGATTCTGCTGACCGGTGTGGCGCTGGCTCAGCAGGATCCGGATATGGATGCGCTCCAGCTGGCCGATCAGATTGCCGCGCCGGTCACTGCGCCGAGCAACTGGCGCCTGTTTGGTGAACTCTCAGCCGGCGGCGTGGTACTGCGCAACACGGACAGTTTTCAGCCGGATCAGCGCGCGTCTTTTGATCTGCGTTACGACAATACCTTTGCACCGGGCTGGCGCGCGGTGTTGTCCGACCGGCTCGACGTCGACAATCCGGCACAGACACCGTTTGACAAGACCATCAACACCGTCAGGGAGGGCTATCTGAGCTGGCAACCTGTTTCCGATATGCTGTTTGATCTGGGTCGCATCAACGAACGCAATGGCGTGGCACTGGGTTATAACCCGACCGATTATTTCAAGACCAATGCGGTGCGCTCGGTGGTGTCGGTCGATCCGAACAGCCTGAAAGAAAACCGCCAGGGCAGCGTCATGATCAAAGCGCAACAACTGGCCGATGCCGGCTCGGCCACGCTGCTGTTCTCTCCCAAACTGGGCAACACCGTCAGCTATGCCGACTTCAATCCGGATCTGGCTGCGACCAACAATGTCAACCGCTGGCTGCTCAGTGTCAGCCCGAAACTGTCCGAAGATATCAATCCCAAACTGCTGGTCTTCAAAGCCGATCAGACACCGGTGCAGTTTGGCCTGAACCTGACCAGTCTGATCAGTGATGCAGCCGTGGTATATGTGGAATGGTCCGGTGGCAGCAGCCTGTCGCAACTGTCCCAGGCGCAGCAGATGCTGAAACTGCCTTTTGTCAACGACACGGCGTTTCGCAACCGCCTGGCCAGCGGGCTGACCTATACCACCGACAATAAAATTTCGCTGACTGCCGAACTTGAATACAACGGCGCGGGTTTGGATGAGCAACAATGGCAGCGACTGGGCACGTCGCCTTACTATGGACTGTATCGCTACTGGCTGCAGGCAATTCAGGAATCGCCCACCAAACGCAGCGCATTTTTGTATGGTTCGTGGCAGGACGCACTGATCAATCATCTTGATCTGGCAGCGATGGAAAAAGTCAATCTGGTCGACAACAGCCGGCTGTCATGGCTGGAAGCGCGCTATCACCTGTCGCATTCGGAATTTGCGCTGCAGTGGCAGCTCGACAGTGGCAGCCGTGGCAGTGAATTTGGCGCTGCCAGGCAAACCCAGACCTGGGCATTGGTGGGACGGGTTTATTATTAGCGGGGCTGTGAGATCGATAGTGCTATTCAAGTCTGATTCAACTTAACCATGGATTCTTACCGTTTATTTGTATAGACTTGGGAAGTTCTTTAAATCCGATCCATGCATTGAGACAGTCCTCCAACGAGAAAAGGGATAATCTTATGAAAACCCGCATTTTACGTACAGGCCTGTTTTTTCTGTTATCGTCACTGTCGGTCGCCTGCCTGGCACAGATGTACATGTGTGTTGATGCAACCGGCGCCAAAACTTTTTCAGACAAATCATGTGGGAACAATGCAAAAGTGCATGCCCTCACGCCCAGCGCAGGGTCATTCGACAGCAAATCAACTACACTGGAAGACACGGGTTACAGACCGCTACCCAACCCTCCGGGGTACTCTGTGCAGAATAATTCCACCACGCAGTATGTCGGAGTCAGAGAAGTGCGTTATGTCGCCGTTGAAAGAAGACACCCAGAGCCGATCCGACATGAAAGTCATCATGTCGAAAAATAGGTATGGCATGAATGCACGTATTCATGCCAGGACCTGAACCAGGCGTGGCTGACTAAGCGCAGGTTCCTGCCACGGCATTGCGATAGAAGAACGCCAACACAAGTCCCAGCACTATTTGTAACATGCCGTCGAACACAATCTGTTTAATCACCAGGTTAAACGGCATAGGCTGCACCACGAAATAAATCAGATAGATCGGCACGATCATCAGCAACGCAATGGCTATGCCAAACCGAAATCCCTGTCCCATCCACGGTCCCTTCTCTGCACCTCGGGCATAAATCCACACCAGTGCGCCAGACATGATGACATGCGCAACAATCATCAACGGAAAGTATTGTTGAGAATCTGCATTGCTGCGGAACAGGTTGGGCAACAGCATATAGTCGGCTTCAAGCAATAACGCGTGCACGATGAAACTGCCCATCATCCAGACTATAAAAATGATTGCCCATGCAGTGAAGAATTTTTTATTCATGCCGTTCTCCTTTGTGAGTAGTGAATTTGCGGGTCTTTCAGAGACTTTCCACATATAACGCGATGGCAGCCAGATTGGCTTTGTTTATCATGTCAACAAAGTGCATGCCGACCCGAAATCCTTCCTTGCAATGCACGCAGTAAGTCACTTTGGCCAGGGCAGCAATATCGCACTGGCGCCCTTTGACGATGAGTGAGAGGTCGATATGGTAGCGTTTGCCGATATCGAGTTGACTGGGAACGACGAGACAGACACCGGTGGTTCCTATGTCCAATGCCGTAAACGCAATAGTGTGGCTGACCATGACGAGTGTGCCGTGCGTATGCAGTGGCTTTCTCCCTGAGGCGCGCTGATTTTGAGTCAGGTTCGACATTGGATTCTTGCCACTGCAGCCCTTTTATTTAATAAAAACCAGAGCCATTCGCCAGAACCAGACAGTCACTCATGAACTGTCAGGAATCTGAAACGCCTTCGATTCAGGTCGAAGGCGTTTTGTTACCTCTGGAATCTTGCCAAACTTTGGCGCGAAAATCAGAAGCTGCGACCAATAGCCAGTGTAATTACAGCAGGTTTAAATTTGATTTCGGACGTCCGATCAATGCCCAGAGTGTCACTGGTCAGCACGGTATGCACTTTGGCCGTGGTATACGACCCAAACAAAGCCCACTCTTTGGTCAGTTTTTGACTGAAACCGATCTGCGCTGCAGCGCCCTTGGAACTGGTTAAACCCATTGTCGTCGGACCACCGTTCAAATTGTCATTGACCGGCGTTGATTCCGCTTTGGTGAACTTGGTGTAATTCACGCCAAGGCCCACATAAGGACGGAACGTGGATTCCTTGCTGCCAAAGACATAATTCAAAAACGCGGTCGGCGCAAATTGAGTCACATAAGCCCCGGCCTGACCATTGGTTGCGGCCATTTCCGGTGTGACCAGAGCCGGGTTCAATACCACAATATTGACCTGATGCTTGGGTGGTATACCCATAGCCAGATCGGCCTGCCAATGTTCCGTAAAATCGTACGACACACCAAAATACAGCGTCGTCTTGCTTTGCACTTCCAGGCTCAGTGCGTCCACCGGAGTAAACGGACCAGAGATTGGCGTTGCTTCGGAGTGTGGATTGATGTTGACCACACCGACTTTAAACGTTGTTCCGTCGAGATACGAAGGGTCAGCAAAAGATGGGCATGACACGCCAAAAGTCATAGCAGCAAGGACTGCTGCAAGGGGAATTATTTTTTTCATTTAGCCTGTCCTCTTAGAAATTTGAAAAGAAGCCGCGTGCTGCAGCCGCACAGAATGGCGCTTCGTTGGCATGGGTGCTCTCCAGTACCGCTGTCTGCCCTGCAACGCCGCCACCGGCTGCGGTAAAGATGCTGGTTTGCAGTGCCTGAAATCCGCCGCGCGCTGCGTCAAAGCCGTCACCCACTGTTGGCGCTGCAGCCAGATCAACCAATGGAAATCCCTGGGCCGGCAGGCCAATTGATGTCCATTCCGCTTTCATCGCGACCGAGTTAAAGAAATACACGGTTGGATCGTTTGCGCCGCCACACAGCAACGTGGGTGCGGCCGGAATATAACCGCGCAGATCATTGGCCGCAAAATGCTTGCGTGCCGGTGTTGCCGCCGTTGTTGTCGTTGCCGTAAATGTCGACGGACCACCAAGCCAGGTTGACATATTCAGCTGGTCAGGATTGGCACCCGCATCCATCAGGAACGCCAGACGGAAGGTATTGTTGATCAGGCTGGGGTCACCGAAACCAAGCGCAAACAGCGGATCGACCGCAGGGTTTCCGGTCACTGCCGGCGTGACACCGGGTATGCCTGGCGAGGTTGCACTGAACAGGGCAGTCTGCGGAATCAGTGCCAGCTGGGCCGCTGTCGCGTTGGTTGGGTAAGGCAGCAAACTGGCAACACCGGCGCTTGCCAGGGATGCCGTGTACACATCAGAAGGACTGCTGTACACATCACCATATGAATTTTGATAGGCGGTAATGATCAAGGTTGCAAAATACGGCGAACCTAAATCCGGATGCCCGGCAAATACATAGTCAAACAGTGCAGCCAGCGCATACGGGCCGGAACCCGGGGCGGCGGCAGTCACCTTCATGGTTTTATCGCCTGCCGCAAACTTGGCATCCATGGCTTTCTGGGCCGCCATGGCGACATAGCCGCCCTGCGAATAACCGGTAACAAACAACTTGCCACTGTCCGTAACACCTTTGTTGATGATGCCAGGCAAAGCCAGACGGGCGGCCTGCAGCGAGTTAATCATGTCGGCAGCCTGCTGTGTTTCAACCAGGTACGGGTGATAGCTGATATTGGATGAATCGTAACCGACGTAGTTGGGAGCGACAACGATATAGCCCTGTGCTGCAAACACGGCCGCGATCAACGACCCTTCACTGGCTCCCGGATTGGTGGTGTCAGTCCAGTTGGCAAGATTGTAGTTGTGATTGAAAGTCGTTCCGTGGGCATACAGCACGACCGGGCGAGGACCGGTACATTTCGGATCAGTGCCGTTGGGGACCATTAAGGCTCCCGAGGCGGTGGCGCCGGCAGCACCCTTGCCATCGATGGTGGCGTACTGGAAGTATTGCGTATCAACGCCGCAAACCGGTGCGCCTGCAATCTGCAGCAAACCCTGCCCGGCGGTCGACGCGTTCAGTGTGGCGGTAAAAAATTGAGCCGTCAGGGAGGTCAGTCGCGGTGCCGGATTCTGTAATAAAGTACCCGGCACGGCTGCAGAACTTTGTGTTCCGGCCGGTGAGCTGGACGTTCCGCCTCCGCAGGCACTTAACAGTATGGACGTGCAAAATGCCGAGGCCAATAATTGATATTGCTTCATAAGGCTGTCTCCAAGTTTTTTATAAAACGTTTATATTTATAAAACTCTGTCAAAACATGCTGCATCAAATCCAGGCATTTCAACCGAGTTTGTTTGTTGCGATTGATTCGAGCACCTGACTTATCGTCACCCAAATTCACCAGGTCACCGCTTATTCTTGCGGCAGGTCTTAAGGTACAGCAACAGTTTTTCATCTTAGCAGTCTGAAAATCAAAGACAAGCTACTTTTAAAGCACTCTGTGGGCAAAAGCGCAAAACAACCCCTGCCATGGCCAGAAAAACCACAGTGCCTGTCACATTTGTTTTAACCGATTCCGCCGTAACAACAAATAAACCACCGGCACCACCAGCATCGACAGCAGCGGCGCGGTAATCATGCCGCCCACCATGGGTGCAGCGATGCGCTGCATGACTTCCGAGCCCGTGCCGGAGCCGATCATGATGGGCAGCAGACCGGCCAGAATCACGGCCACGGTCATGGCCTTGGGGCGTACCCGCAACAGCGCGCCGGTCCGGATCGCCTCCAGCAGATCGGCTTCGCTGCACCGGCCTTCGGCCTGCATCGCTTCCCAGGCATGCTTCAGATACAGCAGCATGATCACACCGAATTCTGCCGACACGCCCGCCAGGGCAATAAACCCGACTGCAGCCGCAATGGAAAAATGGTAGTTCAGCAGCCACAGCAGCCAGATCCCGCCGGCCAGGGCAAACGGCAGCGTTGTCATGATCAGGGCCGCCTCGTCAACACGTTTGAAGATCAGATACAGCAACACAAAAATGATGCCCAGCGTGGCCGGCACGACGATTTTCAGTCTGGCCGTGGCGCGCTCCAGATACTCAAACTGACCGGACCACGACACCGTGTAGCCGGCCGGCAGCTGCACGAAACTGGCTACGCGCTGCTGCATTTCGCGCACTGCAGAACTGAGGTCACGTCCGCGGATATCGACATACACCCAGCCGGACAGTCGGCCATTTTCGCTTTTCAGCATCGGCGCACCGTCAGCGATGCTGATGGTACAGACATCGCCCAGCGTGATCTGTGCGCCCGATTCCGTCAAGATCGGCAGGCGGCGCAATTTGTCGAGCGAATCGCGTTCTTCCCTGGGGTAGCGCACGTTGATCGGAAAGCGCTGCAGACCAAGAACGGTTTCGCCGATATTGTCACCGCCGAGCGCCGCGCCAATCACGCTTTGCACATCGGCGATATTCATGCCGTAACGCGCGGCACCATTCCGGTCGATCTGCACATTGATATACCGTGCGCCATTGAGCCGCTCGGCCAGTGCCGAAGCAACACCGGGCACCGCTTTGACGGCATGTTCGATGGCAATCGTCAGCCGGTCAATTTCCTGCAGACTGGCGCCGGCCACCTTGATGCCGACCGGGCTCTTGATACCGGTTGCCAGCATGTCGATGCGGCCCCGGATCGGCGGAACCCATACGTTGGTCAAGCCGGGAACCTGCACGGTTTTATCCAGTTCGGCAATCAGCCGCTCGGTGGTCATGTTGCTGCGCCACTGATCGCGCGGTTTAAACCGTATCGTGGTTTCAAACATTTCCATCTGCGCCGGATCGGTCGCGGTTTCGGCGCGGCCGGCCTTGCCAAAGACGGACAGCACTTCCGGCACTGTTTTGATCAACCGGTCGGTCTGCTGCAACAACTGCGCGGCCTTGCCGGCCGACAGGCCGGGCAGCGCCGACGGCATGTACAACACGTCGCCTTCATCCAGCGCCGGCATGAATTCACTGCCCAGCTGCGACAGTGGCCACAGGGTCAGCAGCACTGCGAACACCGCAACGGCCAGTGTCGGTTTCGGAAAGCGCAGTACCAGTTCCAGTACCGGACGATAAACTGTGATGAAAAAGCGGTTGACCGGATTGTCCTGCTCATTGGGAATGCGCCCCCGGATCAGATAATGCATCAGCACCGGTATGAGCGTGACCGCCAGCAGCGCGGCGGCGGCCATCACCCAGGTTTTGGTCAGCGCCAGCGGTGCGAACATTCTGCCTTCCTGGGCCTGCAGGGTAAATACCGGAATAAACGACAGCACGATGATCAACAGGGAAAAGAACAATGCCGGCCCAACTTCCACGGCAGCCTCGGCAATGACCCGGCCATGTTCGGCACCGGCCAGCACGAAGTCGGGATGATCGCGATGCCACTGCTCGATATGCTTGTGCGCATTTTCGATCATCACCACGGCCGCATCGATCATGGCGCCGACCGCAATGGCAATGCCACCCAGCGACATGATGTTGGCATTGACGCCCTGGTAATACATGACGATAAACGCTGCCACGATGCCCAGCGGCAGCGACACGATGGCGACCAGTGCGGAGCGGACATGAAACAGAAACAGTGCGCACACCAGTGCCACAACGATGAATTCTTCAATCAGCGTGTGCTGCAGATTGGTGATGGCGCGGTTGATCAGATTCGAGCGATCGTAGACCGGCACAATTTCCACGCCGGGTGGCAGGCCGGTTTTGAGCTTTTCCAGCTTGTCTTTGACTGCCGCAATGGTTTCCAGTGCATTTTTTCCGGAGCGCATAATGATCACGCCACCGGCCACTTCGCCCTCACCGTTCAGATCGGCGATGCCGCGTCGCATTTCCGGTCCGACCTGGATATGCGCCACATCACCCAGCCTGACCGAGACCCCGGCAGCGGTAGCGATGAGCGGAATAGCGCGAAAATCGTCCAGTGACTGCAGGTAGCCGGAAGCACGCACCATATATTCCGCTTCCCCCAGTTCCAGCACCGAGCCGCCACTTTCCTGATTGGCCTTTTGCACCGCATCGATTACTTTGCTGTGGGTGACCCGATAGGCGCGCAGTTTGTCCGGATCAAGCACGATCTGATACTGACGCACCATGCCGCCGATACTGGCCACTTCGGCGACATTGGTCACGCTCTTCAATTCAAAGCGCAAAAACCAGTCCTGCAATGCGCGCAGCTGCGACAGATCCATGGTCGCCGTGCGATCCACCAGGGCATATTCATATACCCACCCGACCCCGCTGGCGTCCGGCCCGAGTGCCGTTTTGGCCTGGGCCGGCAGACGCGACTGTACCTGATTCAGATATTCCAGCACGCGTGAGCGGGCCCAGTACGGATCGGTGCCGTCTTCAAACAGAATGTAGACAAAGGAATCGCCAAAGAAGGAATAGCCGCGCACGGTTTTGGCACCGGGCACCGACAGCATGGTGGTAGTCAGTGGATAGGTCACCTGGTTTTCGACAATCTGCGGAGCCTGACCTGGGAAGGTGGTGCGGATGATGACCTGCACATCCGACAGGTCCGGCAGCGCATCAATGGGCGTGTGCTGCCAGGCCCAGACTCCCCACACCGCGATGATCATTGTGGCCAGCAGTACCAGCAGCCGGTTGATAAGTGACCAGCGTATCAGTTGCGCGATCATTTGCGCTCTCCCTGCGTCCTGGCTGCGTCATCCATGCGCGCCGTGCTGCCTTTCAGGCTGGCTTCGGAGTCAATCAGGAACTGGCCCGATACCACGACTTTCTGACCGGCCTGCAATCCTTTCCGGACTTCGGTCTGGCCATGCGCTTGGGCCCCGGTTTCGATGTCAGCCGCACTGAATTGACCTGCACCGTGCATAACCATGACGACGTTGCGCGTGCCGGTCTGAATCACGGCTTCGCTTGGCACCAGCAGCACTTCCGGTGCCGCGTGCGTTGGCAGGAAGTGGACCGTGGCAAACATGCCCGGCACCAGTGCGAGGCGCGGGTTGGCAAGTTCGATGCGCGCCCTGATGGTCCGGGTGGTGGCATTGACCTCGGGAAGAATCGCACTGACCCGGCCTTTGAACAGCACGCCGGACAACGCCGCAGCAGAGGCTTCGACCGGCGCGCCGGGGTGAACCTGTTGCGCCAGATTTTCCGGCAGTTCGGCCAGCACCCAGACACTCTTGATGGCATTGATCGTATACAGCGCCGTGCCGGCACTGACTGTCATGCCGGCGCGAATTGCAAGATCGGATACCACGCCATCGATCGGCGCGGTGACGGCAATCTGCGTATGCACCCGGCCGCTGGCAGTGACCTGCGCGATCTGCTCCTGACTCATCCCGACCAGGCGCATGCGCGCCCGGGCACCGTCCAGCACGCCATCCAGAGCGCCGTTTGGAGAGCCTGCTGCCTGCATGTGCAGAACAGCCAGATATTCCTCCTGCGCGGCAACCCAGTCCGGCACAATCAGTTCAGCCAGCTTCTGTCCTTTTCTGACGGGTTCCAACAAGGTGCGTACCGCTACCTGTTCTACGTAACCAGTGGCGCGCGACTGCACCACCGCCACGTCGCGTTCATTGTAGGCAACGCTGCCCACTGCAGTCAGATCCGAATCGAGTCTGCCCAGTGTCACAACGGCCGTCCGTATGCCCAGGTTCTGACGGATGCCGGGAGGGATGCTGACCTGATTTCCGGTCCCGGCATCAGGTTGTGCGACGTCGGCATAAACGGGTTCGAGCTCCATGTCCATGTAGGGTGATTTTCCCGGTTTGTCAAAGTGCTGGGCCGGATTCATCGGGTCATGCCAGTACAACGGTGTTGTTGCAATCGGTTGCGTCGGCAGCACATGCTGGCTGGCTCCGTAACGATAAAAGCCGTAGCCGGTGGCGCCAAGCAGGGTCACAAACAATGCGGCAAAAATAAGGTGGATCGTTTTCATGGTTGTTTCCGATTCAGGGCCGGTGACAGGAATTCGAGCTGCGCCCACAGGCGCGCCGTTTCGGACTGCAGCTGCAGTGACTGGAGATGCACATCAATTTCATTGCGGCGTGCAAGGAGCAGATCCGCCAGACTTGCCTTCCCGGAGCGGTACGCGCTGACCAGCGCAGCGGTGCGCTTTGCGGCCAGCGGCAACAGTTCGGATTCATAGCGATCGAGTCGCGCGCGATTGTTTTGCCACTCAAAAATCATGGACTGCATTTCTGACACGTGCACGCGCAACTGCTCATCACGCTCGGCACTGGCCTGATCGACTTTGGCCTGTTTGGCGAACAGTTCCCGATCCTGACGATTTTTTTTGTCCCACTGCAAAGGGATCGACAGTTCGACGGAAATCATGTTGGCATTCGGTGCACCGCGCTGCTGGTAAGCCAGCTCCACGCTCCAGTCAGCACGTTGATTGGCCTGAGCCAGTCTGGCCTCGGCCCGCGCAATACTGACCTGCTGGTCCAGCAGCGCGATCTGAGGATGTTGTTCCAGCTGGCTCTGCAGATGCTGGGCATCAAGATGGATGTCGGTCATCAACGGCGGGTCGGCCAGAACTGCATTGGCCAGCGGGCCGACCCAGCGCGACAGGGAAGTTCGGGCATTGTTGATACGCTGGCGGATTTCGTCGGCGCGGTCCTGCATCAGAACCAGACTGCTCCTGGCAGAAAAGATATCGGCAAGACTGCCACGTGACGCCCGGTAGGCGCTGTCGGCGGCGGCAATCTCCAGCCGGCCTTGCGCAAGCTGTTCCACAATGACCGTGGCCATCTGCTGAGCATAATGACTGTCCAGCCAGGCCAGTGCGGTATCGCGTTCAATGGCCGCAATGGCGGCCGCTTTTTCGGCCCGGGTTCTATCGGCTTCACGTTCGGCCAGATCGGAGCGCGCTGTGCGCTTGTCGGCGCCGGTCAGCTCCTGCATCAATGCAACCCGGCGCATGGTCATGCCATCGTCGGTCAGGCTGTAACGATCGGCACCGGTCACGGGTAAATTATCGATACCCATTTTCAGAACCGGGGCCGGCAGCTGACCGGCAGCCAGGGCCATTTCGCGTGCAGCCTGCAGCGAAAAATCCTGGGCAGCCAGCAACCGGGAGCGCGACAGCGCCAGCGACTGGGCCTGTTCGAGTGTGAGAGGGGTATCGTCGGCGGAATACGCCGGGAGGGCAACCAGGACAACCACGACAATCAGGCTACCTGCAAGTGTGCTTAAGGCTACCCGCGGCACTTTTTTAAACAAAGAGGACATACTGTCTCCAAAACGCAGTCAACAAAAAGGAACAGCAACGCGCGTATCGCTACGCGACGGTACAGGACAGAACCGGGTTTTGGATTAGATACGGAAACAGCAATGCAGGATGGCGATGGGTGGAGAAGTGGACCGATTTAACAGGGGTGTGACAGGAGGACTGAGGGTCGCAATAAAACTGACATCGGACAACTGAATTTCCTGTACCAGTTGTGCCGAGATAAAGGGTTGAATCTGTGGCAGTTCGGATTTCTCCAGCGACTGTTTTACCGCATCTCCTGCGGCATGGCTATGGCAAAGAGTCGGCTGCGGCATATCCATGCCATCGCAATCTGGCATGGCCTGCACGGCATGGATCTCCATCGGGCAGCTGTACGCGGCAACGGCAAGCTGCATGAACATCATGCAGAACAGTGCGAAGCAGGCGACGAGAACACGACAGCGCAGGAATGGTTTCATAACGGGACATTGTAATCCCTTTCGGATTGACTGCAACTTGTGCCGAATCAAAACAACGCCAACCACCTGCACCTGCCCGCGTTGAAAAAACGGCGCGCGTCACAATTCCTCGCCTGAATTGCACTATCATCTGGGATTCGTGCATTTACCGGCATGGCTACCTCTGACAACACCAACGCTGGAATCATCATTGCATCCAAACTGTTTCGCGCACTGCTCCTGCTGCTGACCTGCTGCCTGAACTGGCCGGCACAGGCAACGGATCACTATCAGATTGACCCGCTGCATACCTTCAGCAGTTTTGAATACATGCACTGGGGACTGTCAACCCAGCGTGGCCGTTTTGACAAAAGCACCGGATCCATCGACCTCGATCTGGACGGCAAGGCCGGCAACATCACCATCGAAATTGATGCCGACTCGGTCAGTACCGGCTCCGAACTGTTCAATAAAATCATGCGTTCAGATTCGTTTTTTGACGCGGATCAATTTCAGAAAATCGTGTTTAACTCAACCAAAATGATCTTTGAAGAGGACCGACTGGCCCGCATTGAAGGCAATCTCACCATTAAAGACATCACCAGACCCGTCGTGATCGAGGTCACCCACTTCAATTGCCGCTTCATGTTCCTGTATCTGAAAAGCGCCTGCGG